>Ga0182021_10000582_pt1 | contig 39767 bp, 41 predicted proteins | sample 612E3MmetaG_FD_120493 | JGI IMG/M metagenome (GOLD analysis project Ga0182021, IMG submission 120493) | Permafrost microbial communities from Stordalen Mire, Sweden - 612E3M metaG (Illumina Assembly) | ecosystem: Environmental > Terrestrial > Soil > Wetlands > Permafrost | place: Sweden...
ACACGTGTTAAAAACTGCAGACGGACAAGAATTTCTTTTATCACCGGTGTAGCAATCGTCAATTCCTGCCCGCTTAACAGATCTTTCTTGCCGCCTTTAAGTGTTTCAATCCAGTTGTATGCATCAGTTACCGACAGCGCAGTCACATCGGCAATCGAAAACTTATCGATGGTTATGGTCAAGGCTTCTTTTTTCAGGCGTTTTCCGCCGCAGGTCGGACAAATTTCCTGACGCATGTACTTTTCAATTTCTACCCGCACAAATTCTGATTCCGTTTCAAGAAACCGTTTTTTAAGTTCCGGAAGAATACCGCGGAAGCTTTCTTCAATGGTCGTCGCTTCGCCGAACCGGTTGGTGCCGCTCACACGATACAGTTTATCGCCCGTGCCGCCCAGCAATATATCCTTTTGTTTGGCCGTCATATTGGAAAGAGGTGCGCGGGGATCAATACCGCATTCTTTTGCAACCGTGCCAATGACGCGTGAATACCACGTATCGTGGAAAAACATTCTCGCAAATGGAAGAATTCCACCCTCGGTGATAGAGAGCCCAGGACTTAACACAAGCGTCGGCTCAACAGTCAATATTGTTCCGATCCCGCTACACTCAGGACACGCACCGTGCGGCGTGTTAAAAGAAAATGACCTGGGCTCTATCTCCGGTAGCGAAAGGTTACACACCGGGCAGGCAAATTTCTCCGAATAAATATGGGTGCTCATTTTTTTCGGCTTCTCAGGAAACGTAAAGCCGCTGTCTTCGACAAATCCCACGGTGACCATGCCGTCGGATAACGAAAGACTCTGCTCAATGGCCTGATTAAGTCTGGAGCGCAGTTTTACATCTATTTGACCGCTAATCTCATGTTTTTCGATGGTGATGCGGTCAACCACAGCCTCAATGGTGTGTTTATTTGTTTTAATGAGGGCGATATCCTCATTGATCCCAAAGAAATATCCGTCAACGCGCACCTGACGGTATCCCTTTGACCTCAGGTTATCAAAAAGCTGAAGGAATTCGCCTTTACGGTCCCGGATAATGGGGGCCAGAACCATGAGTCGGATATGCTTTTTAGGTGACTTCTCAAACTCGTCTTTTGTTAACTGGCCCACGAGCGTAACGATCTGGGCGATGGATAGTTTACTGATCTCGCGGCCACAATTCGGACAGTGCGGGTGACCGATTCTCGCAAAAAGAAGCCGCATGTAATCATAAATTTCGGTGACGGTACCAACCGTCGAGCGCGGGTTATGCGAGGTTGATTTTTGGTCAATTGATATGGAAGGAGACAACCCCTCAATCACATCAACGTCGGGCTTATCCATGATACCCAAAAATTGCCGCGCGTAGGAGGAGAGCGACTCAACATATCGTCGTTGCCCCTCGGCGTAAATCGTGTCAAACGCAAGAGAGGATTTGCCGGAGCCTGAAAGTCCCGTAAAAACGATGAGCTTATTTTTCGGAAGCTCCAGATTGACATTCTTGAGGTTATGTTGCCGCGCACCGCGGATTATAAGTTTGTCCATAGAATTCCTTATTTGAATATTTGCTTATTGGATTATTGGTTTATTCTTTTGCGACGCAAAAGTGCCCTCGGATGGTTCCGGGGCCTGTAGATTATACCATTAGTCAGTAAGTGTTGCGATGAAATCCCTCAACTTCGCTGCCAGTTCAAAATTAAGCTCACGGCTTGCTCCCCGCATCTCTTTGGTGAGTTTAATAACCAATTGCTTCTTATCCATCGGAGTGAGGGACTCAATATCCTTCTCTTCCATCCCGAGCATTGATTCCACAGTTTGCGCATGCTTTTTATCTTCTTGCCCCCGCTCAACAAGCTGATCGCGTATAGGTTTTTGGATAGATACGGGTGTTATGTGATGTATTTTATTAAATTCCAGCTGTACCTTCCGGCGACGGCCCACTTCCTCAATCGCATAGGTCATAGAATCCGTCATATGGCCTGCATAGAGAATCACTTCGCCTGCAACGTGCCGTGATGCCCGTCCCATGGTCTGGACGAGGCTCGTCCGGCTGCGTAAGAAACCCTCCTTATCCGCATCAAGAATCGCAACAAGGGAAACCTCTGGAAGATCAAGACCTTCCCTCAAAAGGTTAACGCCAACGATGACGTCAAACGTACCCTTCCGGAGATCGTCCAGAATGTCCGACCTGTCAAGCGTCTGCACATCCGAATGCAAATACTGGACGAGAATTCCTTTCTCCTTGAGAAAATCGGACAAATCCTCTGCCATTTGCTTCGTAAGCGTCGTCACAAGTGTCCGTTCATGACGACTAACCCGTTTTTGAATTTCAGCGAATAAATCGAGTATTTGACTCTCAACCGGCCGTACTGAAACCTTGGGATCAATAAGCCCTGTAGGACGAACGAGCTGCTCCACAATGCCACTGCCAACGCCTTGGCGGGAAGCTGCCTCGTTCGCACGACTTATCTCGTATTCATCAGGTGTTGCGGATACATAGATGGTTTGGGGCATAAGGCGGGTAAACTCCTCAAACCGTAACGGGCGGTTATCCAAAGCCGCGGGGAGCCTGAATCCGTAATCAATGAGCGTCTGTTTCCGGCTCCTATCGCCATTATACATACCCCGTATCTGCGGCACGGTCATATGGGATTCATCAATAACCAACAGCCAATCGTCACCGGCCGCAGCATCAAAGTAGTCAAGGAGTGTATAGGGTGGATCTCCTGATTTACGTCCGTCGAAATAGCGTGAATAATTTTCAATACCGTTCACATACCCCATCTCCTGTATCATCTCAAGGTCATAATGTACCCGCTGTTCAAGCCGGTGCGCTTCTAAAATCTTGCCTTGCTGTTTAAACTTTGTAAGCTGCAGCACCAGATCATCCTGAATATCCTTAAATACCTCCTTATGGCTCTTGGGGTCCATCATATAGTGCTTCGCCGGATAAATAACCGTTCCATCAAGCTCTTTGAGCTTTTCCCCGGTTAAGGGGTCAAGTTCCTCCAATGCGGTGACGTACATGCCGTCAAGGATAATCCGTATTGATGTATCAAGATACGCAGGATAAAGATCAATAGTATCGCCTCTTACTCGAAAGGTCCCTCGTGTAAACCCGAAGTCGCTCCGCTCATATTGAAGCTGGATAAGACGTTCAAAAATACTTTCCCTCGTCACTTTCACTCCGCGTTTGAGCTCCAAAATAAAACTGCCGTATTCTTTGGGAGAGCCGATATTGTAAATACACGATACTGATGCAACGACGATGACGTCCTTCCGGGTTAATAAATTTGTTGTTGCAGCAAGCCGCAATTTATCGATTTCTTCATTTATCTGTGTCTCTTTTTCGATATACGTGTCCGTCTGAGGCAGATACGCTTCCGGCTGGTAGTAATCATAATAGGAAACAAAATAAGAAACGGCGTTAGCAGGAAAAAAATCGCGAAATTCCTGATACAATTGGGCCGCTAGCGTCTTGTTATGCGATATCACAAGTGTCGGACGCTGAAGTTTTTGAATAACGTTGGCGATCGTGAATGTTTTTCCGCTTCCTGTTACACCCAAAAGCACCTGCTCATCAACCTTCTTCTTAAAATTCTCAGTGAGGGCAGTAATAGCCTCAGGTTGATCTCCGGTTGGCTGAAACGATGATTTCAAAGAAAATTTCATAAAGGTCTTTCGGTTTTATTTCAGTTTGATATAGATATATTCCGATAGATACTCTTGACAGTTCGGGTATATTTTGGAATACTAAGAATAATCATATCATATTTTCGGTAAACCTATGCCTGCTACACTTTACAATAAAGAACGACAACTTCTAGAGTTTATCACACAATTTATTCAGCGCTACGGATACGCCCCGACGCTCAAAGAGATAGGCACTGCGCTTGGTATGAATTCTCCGGCAACGGTTCACGAACACATCGACCGCCTCCGCCAAAAGGGATTCATTAACAAACTTGATGGCACGGCACGCGGCCTTGAAATCGTTGAGGCAAATTACCGTACAGGGAAAGGCACAACGGCTGTCGAACTGCCGGTACTCGGATTTATTGCAGCCGGAAGCCCTCTTGAACCGTATACAGATCCGAATTTCTATATGTCTGTCGCTCCCGGCATGATTTCATCCAATAAGCCAAGCTATATTCTCCAGGTCAAAGGCACATCCATGATCGATGACGGCATCATGGACGGAGATTATGTGGTCATCCAGCATCAGCAGGATGCTCAAAACGGCGATATCGTCGTAGCACTCCTCCCGAACGGTCTCGCCACCCTCAAGCGCATTTATTTCGAGAAGGACCGCATCAAACTCATGCCCGCAAACGCCACCATGTCTCCCATCTTCACCACACACGTAAAGATACAGGGAAAAGTAGTAGGGTTAATTAGGAAGTTTGTCTAGAAGGTACTGGATTCATAAGTTAGGACTATCTTGTAGTTTCAATCTTTTTACTTACTCCAATAGTGAATAATGAATATCTAAGTTTTCAAGTGCAATGTAACAAAAAGTATTCTACAACCAATTAACTAACTGTATAAAATATGAAGCAAATTATGCTTAAGAAGATAATTTAGTTAGACGGAGCCTTCAACTCAGCAAATTGTATTTTGACACTTATAGGCAATTCGGTAACAGATTTAAATTCTTTTTCTTCAGCAATTTTCAACCTGATTCTAACTGAGTAGTCTCCACTATTAGTCACAGATAAGCCTTGAACTTTTAACCTGCTTCGCAATCTTTTAGTGTTAGCTGGGAATACTAATTCTTTAATATCGTTTGCCAATTCTTTACCTTCAGGATCAATCATTGTAGTCTTTATCAGTATCTTTACTTCTTCTGTTGAATCTTTGGTCCAATAACTTACCACCTCAAAATTAAAAGGGATAGTAACCTTTTCTGGTCTAGGAGTATCCGCTTTTAAAGGAGTTATTGTGGAATTAATATCCTCAAGAATACCAATTAGCGAAATAACATTATCGTCTTGATTAATAATGCTTTCTTTACATAATACTGACCAAATATGTTGAATTTTCATAATTGACTATAAAACATTCTCGTCACCACTTTATCAGCATTGTTTGCTATAGATGGCGGTGACGTCATTCCATCCCATATTGGCTCGATCCACTTAACCACAGAATTAGTCTGCACAGCAAGTAGATCAGTTGGGCTTAAAGTTAAAACAGCGATAGTTTCGCCCATTGAGTTAAAAAATTCAACTTCATACCCTTCTCCATTAGCATATACATGCACAACAGTACCCGCATCTCCCTTAGAAAGGTTATGCGTAGGTATATCATGTGTAAGCGTAACTGAACTAAGCTCTTCAAACATAAATATCCTCTTCCTTTTACATATTATACACGATGTGGGAAGGCGGTGACGAATTTGGGCTTGCGCTTCCTATTGTCCACAATCCACATCGTTCTTAGCGAAATAGAGTTCTCTATAGGTGTCTCTATAACACCATCGACGATATATTTTTCACCATATTGTGAATGTTCTGTATTTGTTACATCATTTCTTTGAATTATTTGTAACAAGCGACGCTCAAAAAGATTCATGTTCGCCTCGCTAAAACCCTTAGAACGAAAAAATAGTGCTCTTGGTCTTGAGTGAGGATTTGCCAGACTCAATAGGTAATTTTCAATTTTGTCTTTAGGTTTTTCACGGGGAACATAAGCCAATTTGGCATAAGGCACTTTCATTTCTCGAATTATAACACTCTCTTTCTAATTAATTATTAAAAAGCTCATGTCACCAAATATCAGCGGATGGCACTTAACGATGGATTTATGGATTGCTTTACGAAACTGAGGGTTTTTTGAAGTGTTTGAGTTTGTGCCAGATATACCAAGCAACAACGCATACACCAGCGATTACAATAACGATATCAAATTTGTGAAAATACCCACCAATGGAATTCCAGTGATTTCCGAGTACAACTCCTAATTCCGTGAGAACGTATGACCAGATGAAGGACCCTATCACGGTATATGCGATGAATTTCGGAAGCTTCATTTTGGCAACACCGGCTGGAAGCGAAATGAATGTGCGGAGTACCGGCAATACGCGGGAAAGTAAGACAATGAGTTCGCCGTGAACCCGAAACCATCGCTCAGACTGATCGTACTCATGCTCACTGATAAGAAGATATTTTCCGTATTTGACGATTAAGCGCCGCACAACCGATTCTTCCCCCCAATACCCTAAGAAATACGCAAGAAGCGACCCAAACAAATTTCCGAGTGTCCCAGCGACCACAACGAACCAAATATTAAACTGTCCGAGGGCAACCAGCGACCCCGAGAACGGCATGGTGACTTCAGACGGGATGGGGATAAGCGCTGATTCAAGCGTCATGAGAAGGAATATACCAAGGTAGCCCAAAGAGGAGATAAAATGGATAATCCACGAGCCAATAAGTTCCAACATTTGTACATTCTGACATTCCACAGCTCGATTTTCAAGTAATAAAACCTGTTGATGTAGTTTGCATATAGAAATTGACAAGGATAGAATATAGGTTATGAACGAAGCAGGTTTAGCAATCACGACAGATAATCTCAAAAGCCAACACAGGCTATATCTCGTCGGGCCACAGACTTCAACTGAGACTGATTGGTCTATTCAGTCGAAAGGCACTTTACCTATACAATTTGCGAGTGTAGTAGGAAATCGGATGTACCTATCTCAACCTCAGGGGGGACTCGCAGATTTTTTATTACCACAGAATCTTGCAGCTGAGCTCACAGGCAAGGATAGCGGAGTATTGGCGGGTCAAATTTTTAATCTAGAAGGAAACGACTGGGTGACAGGTCCAGTACCATTATCTAATACACGAGAAAAGCAGATATGGCGCGCGCAGCGTGCAAATAGCGACGAAACTTCTATAATTCGTGTTGCAACCGAGCGGGGGTCAGTTAATCATGAAATGAATGAAAAGATAGAAAGAGAGGCGCGGTCAATTTTATCAAATCAAGGAATGCCGGGAGTTCCTGAATTCATAAAATTCGGGCGTCTTGCCGACGGCAGAAATATCCTTATGCTTAAAGATGACTGGGAAGAACCCTCTGAAATTGTCAACGTAGATGATTTATCAGCTGAAAATTATATGCGCCTATTAGCTCTAAGATTTTTTTCCTTTACGCACGTATTGGCAAACGGATTTATATATAAGGATTGGCAGTTTAACGATAAAGTACGTTTTGTTGATACCGGATCTACCAGGCAAATCGATGGGTTAACGTTTATGGATTTTGAAGCAATCCCCATTTTTGATGAACAACAATTTACTCAATTAACTGAATTGTATCGAGCCTCAGTCGTTGCATCCATGACAAATCAAGAAATATCACAGGCCGACGCGGTAGAGAGAGATTTAATAGATTATTTGAAACAAAACGGGACTTTTCAGGACTACCGAAGAAATAACGGTGAAAGGGTATTAGAGGAAATTCGGGAAGCCAGGAAGTTGCCAATCATTAGATATTTAACCTGCATGCCCGGCGAGACGCCCAATGACAATACTCTCCGCACCTCCACGGGTCAACTTAAAAGCCTCTTGGAACTTATGTCAAAACATAATTCAAATTTATTGAGAGCAGTGAACTTTGATACCCGTGAGAGAGATGTGAAAGACGCTATAGCTATTCTATTGACTAACCATATAGGAGATTATACTGGCCCGGAGGTCCCACTCGTTCAAGAACTTTCTCTCATTCTAAATCGAGTGAGGGAAAATTCAGTGCAGTCAAGTGTTTCCCGTATTCAAAATGTAATTAACCGGTCTGTTCCATCAGCTATCGAAACCAACGACTCTTGGATCACGTTCAAAAAGTAATCGATTTATATGCTTTCAATAGTCGCAACGCCAATCGGCAATCAGGATGATATTACTATCAGAGCTATTAAAACGCTCTTTGCAGCCGATGCCATTATGGCCGAGGATACGCGGCACACAGGACTTTTCATGCAGGAGCTTGTCCGCAGGTGGGGGAGTCAATTTAACCTAGCATCTGATTGGAAACCGGCATTTATCCCCTATTATGATGAGATCGAGGAAAAGAAGCTCCCTGAAGTTATCGGATTGTTGGAAGAAGGGAAACACCTGGCGCTCGTTAGCGATGCCGGTACGCCCCTGATCTCAGATCCGGGATTCAGAATTGTTCGGGAATGCCTCAGGCGCAACATTCAAGTTGAAAGCATCCCGGGGCCGTCTGCAGTTATTGCTGCGCTAACAAGCTCCGGACTTCCCGCTGATAAATTCCTCTTCTTAGGCTACCCGCCGGAAAAAGAGGGGCAACGTGTAAATCTTTTTGAGCTCCTGAAAACCTCTTTTACCAATAAGCACCTCTCCCCTACCATTATTTTTTACTGCGCGCCCCATAAGTTAGTGCAAACCCTTCATGATCTTCAACAAACATTCGGAGATATTGAGATCGTCCTTGCCCGCGAGCTAACAAAAATTCACGAAGAAACGTGGAGAGGAACACTTTCCGAAGCCATAATTCATTTCGCAGAGCCGAAGGGTGAACTTGTTCTTCTGTTTCATTAATTCATCGGCTGGTCTGTGATGATATTCTCACTTGCATCTGATGGTTTTGTACCCGTACGTAGGTAAACCGTTATGTTATGGAAACCGAAAACTACGTTATGGGTTCCTGCATCTTCTAATACCTTTTCAAGTGTTCCATCCGAATAACCACCAGACCTTCCCGCTGATGTACAGGTTACGCATTCCCAAAAAGGAGGATCTAAATTGTCAACCTCCTTATACTCGATTGTCATGAGGGGATTATAAGAGAGTCATTAATATTCTTCAAGTGTTGAGGTGTCGCCGATGGGCTGCCCTAATTCCTGGGCTTTGAGGATCCGGCGCATGATTTTCCCGCTTCTCGTTTTTGGCAATTTATCGATAAATGATATTTCCCTCGGATATGCGTGTCCTGCAAGGTGCTTTTTTACAAAATCTGCGAGTTCTTTTTTGAGCGCTTCCTGGGAAGCGGTATCGCTATATTTTTTCGGATCTTTAAGAACGACGAATGCTTTGACGATCTCACCGCGGAGTTCATCAGGTTTACCGATAACACCGGCCTCTGCAACTGCCGGGTGCTCAACAAGCGCTGACTCCACCTCAAACGGACCAACCCGCTCGCCCGAGGTTTTGATGACATCATCGGCCCGTCCGATAAACCAATAATACCCGCCCTCATCCCTCCATGCGTGGTCGCCGGATATGTACCAGCCGTTTACGAAATACGACTTATACTTTTCCTCATTTTGCCAAACCGTGACCATCATGGACGGCCAGCCGGGCCTAAACGCCAGATTCCCTTCGGTTTTATCAGCGAGCACGTTTCCCTTGTCATCCACAATTGCCGCCTCAATGCCGGGAAACGGCCGCCCCATCGAACCCACTTTTATATCGGTGCACGGGAAATTGACCATCATCTGCCCACCGGTTTCGGTCTGCCACCAGGTATCGTGAAAGGCAAGGCCAAATACTTTAACTCCCCAACGTATCGCTTCGGGATTAAGAGGTTCGCCAACGCTGCACAAATGACGAAGTGAGGTAAGGTTATGTGCTTTCACGGGTTCTTCACCTTTTGCCATAAGCATCCGGATCGCTGTGGGCGCTGTATACCAGACGGTTACTTTATATTTTTCAAGGAGCGAGTACCACACATCCGGATCAAACCGTCCCGCATGGACAACCATCGTCACTCCGAGCATCCAGGGGGCCAATATGCCATATACGATGCCCGTGACCCAGCCCGGGTCAGCTGTGCACCAATAGATATCGTCAGGATGAAGGTCCAAAACCCATTTTGCCGTCACATACTCATGGAGAATCCCTTTGTGCACATGTACAACACCTTTGGGTTTACCGGTCGTTCCTGAGGTATAGAGCATGAACGAATAATCTTCAGGCTTTGTGTGGACGCAGGAAAAGGTATCTTTCTGTTTGGCAATCCCGCCTAAAAACTCCGGGCTGTCAACGATAACAATATGTTCCAATTTCGGGAGCTTTTCCTTTGCATTGGCTAATCGTGAAGAGAGTTCCTTTGTGGTAAATAAGACCTTCGCTTCACTGTTTGCAAGCCGGTCAACGAGCGCCTGTTCCTGAAATGCGCTGAATAGACTTCCCGCGATCGCGCCCGTCTTCAATATGCCTAAAAACGCCGCATATAACACCGGAATCCTGGGGAGAAACATAAACACACGGTCCCCTTTCACAACTCCGAGACCGGTCAGGAAATTAGCATATTGATTGGATAGTCGCGCCATCTCACCGAATGTGTAGTGCGCCGTAGCCCCGTTATCTCCCTCCCAGAGAAGTGCCATTTTCCCTTCAATAGGAGTTCCGACATGCCGGTCGATGGCGTTATATGCAAGGTTCACTCCACCATCGTCAAAATACGTTAACTCTCCTTTGATTGCATCCCATGGATTCGACTTCGTGGCCACCTCGTAATCAGGCAGATTCGGGGCCACCCGAAAGGACGCTTTATCTTTCCGAATAAATTCGGCTGGAGGTGTATCCATAAGCAACGTTATTTTGCACGAACTGTGAATTTTTGGCCTAAACGCTTGAGGTTTTCCATAACTCCCGTATACTCAAGCTCATCCATAGCCGCCATTGACGGTCCATAGAAACCCTGTGCCCGAATTTCGAGCGTCTTTTTGGACGCCTTTTCGCGGATAAGATCCCAAAATGGCTGATCGAAATAATCTACCGCCTCGGTCAGTTTTCCTTCATGAACACAGTATCCTGCTGCCGACATAATGGTCGGACCGTCAAAATATGAAATAATCGTATTTTGCTTGACCGGCATAACGGCGACATGATGACTACCCCGGTTGTCACCGAGTGTGTAGTGAGCAAGCGCCCATGGCGATAATATCTCGCCAGTTGACGGAAACTGCTTTTGCGTTCGGACAATAGCGACCGGATCGTCTTTGCCAACATATTTACCCGCTATATTATGGAGCCTGCTTGTCGATGCAACGGCAGCCGTAAGCCCGGTTGCATTCTCGATTACGCTCTCTATAACGTAGTGGTTTGGATCACGTAAGAGTGTGCAGATGTCATAATAATCGACCGGAACTTTGAGTGTGACTACTTTATCTGCTTCCGTGTAATTAACATCCATGATGTTATACGTAAATCCCGCGTTCATCTCAGGCGCGAGGAGCAATCCTGCGTTATGATACGGATTGGCGAAACATTCAAAAAGCGGGTAATTAAACACACCCGGTCCGCATTTATCCCCGGCAAATACGATAAAAGGCTCAGCGGGACGCTCATCGATTTCCATTTCGGCAGAACCCGGGCCCATACCCCGAACGTTTCCCGAAAATGCATCTTTGAGAAGATCCTGACCGGCACCATAAAGCCCCTGGCTTTTGGCTATTTTTGTCGTTTCAACGAACGTATCCCATGCAAATTTATGAATATCCGGATTATCAATACCCCGTGCGTGAATCATAAGGAGCGCGATATCATCGCCGGTGTATGTCACTCTTCCATCCGTCAATAGACCGCTTTTTAGTCCTTCGGCCACTCGTTCCTTGGCTTTTGCAACCATCGGCTCACTGGGTTTATTATGACCGCCCACAGAACCCGTGTCTGCTTTGATAACTGAAATAGTAACCTTCATAGCGCTCCTCCTTTATAGAAAACCTATTACGTTTTTTTCTTTACAGATGAAGAAACCCGCTCGCGGATTAGTGGTGGGCAGGAATCCTCGTAACATATCTACCGTATCATGCTCATTTATCTAACGCAAGTACCAGAAATTAACTCTTACAGAGATAATTCAGACTCAATTTGAAGTAGCCTGTTATATTTCGCTACGCGTTCACCACGAGCCGGTGCGCCGAACTTTACATAGTCTGATTGTATGGCAACGGCAAGATCTGATATGAAGGTATCATTCGTTTCACCGCTTCTATGGGAAACAATGCATTTAATATCATTCTTCTTTGCAAGAGCAACGACCGATAAAAATTCCGTCAGTGTTCCGATTTGATTAGGTTTTAAAAGAATGGCAGAACATGCATGTTTTTCAATCGCGTGTTTCAGCCGTTCAGGATTTGTGGTTAAAAGGTCATCTCCCACAATCAGCATCTCTCGGCCTAAATCACTGTTAATTTCTATCCAACCGTCCCAATCATCTTCGCCGAGCGGATCCTCAAGAATAAGCAACCGATAAATTTTATGTAATTCTTTGATATAGGAAATAAATTCCTGGGTCCGGTAGGCAACGGGCCGGTCTTTGATCTGATACCCTCGGTCACTTTTAAATGACGTTGCAGCGATATCAAGACCGAAAAAAACATCCACCCCAAAACGGTATGTACTTGTCCTGATCGCTTCATTTAACACTTCCAGTGGATCCATATTTGTTGACAAATTCGGTGCGAATCCGCCTTCGTCGCCGGTTGAGTGTGCTGCTCCTCTATTAATGAGTAATTGTTTTACGGCATGATACAACTCGACTCCCATGCGGAGCGCGTCGCGAAACGGCTTGTTTGTCGCCGGTACTATATGGTATTCCTGAAAATCCAGGTTGCCGCCACCATGTTTACCGCCGTTTATCACGTTAAACGTCGGTGTAGGGATTTTGACCATTCGCGATGGTTTACCGTTGTTTGCGAGGATATTAAGATATTGATACAAGGGCACACGCTCCAGATTCGCCGATGCAGCAGCTGCGGCCAGAGAGACACCCAAAATACTGTTGGCGCCCAATTTTGCCTTATTCGGCGTACCGTCAAGGTCAATCATAAGTTTATCGATTGCTCCCTGATCCGTTGCATCCAAGCCTTTTAATTTAGGGGCGATGACAGTATTAACATTTTCTACTGCTTTAAGCACGCCTTTTCCGTTATACCGTTTGTTATCTCCATCGCGGAGCTCTACCGCCTCGTATTTCCCGACTGACGCGCCAGAAGGAACACCCGAAGTCGCGCGGTAACCGCTCTCTAAAATCACCGTTGTTTCGAGCGTCGGGTTGCCACGGGAATCAAGAATTTCCCGCGCTGTGACGGAATAAATTTTTGAGCCATCCATATATTATTTATGATGAACTAATTTCTTCTCAGATTCGTAAATCGTCTCCCGCACGTGGTCAATAGCGTCGGGATTCACCGATACGCTTGTAATGCCCCATGAGACCAGCTTTTCCACAAGATCGGGATAATCGGACGGCGCCTGCCCGCACATCGAGCAGGTCACACCGCGTTTGACACATGTCTTCACCACGTGTTCAAAAGCCCACAGAACCGCAGGATCCATTTCCGAAAAATCATGAGCGACCTCGCTATTATCGCGGTCCGTACCCAATACAAGCATCGTCAGATCATTAGAACCAATGGAAACTCCGTCAATGCCAACATCAAGAAAATCATTAAGACGTATGACATTAGTCGGTATCTCACACATGAGCCATAACTTAAACTTAGACGACCTTGACAATCCGCTGGCCTCCATAAGCTTTTTGACATCCATGAGTTCTTTGGGATTCCTCACAAACGGAATCATGAGATGCAGGTTTTCATGGTGATGTCTTACTTTTTTTATCGCCTCAAGTTCCATCTCAAAAACCCGTGAATCAGCGACATACCGGGCGGCGCCTCTGAATCCCAGCATCGGATTGGGCTCTTCCGGTTCAAATGCCTGCCCGCCCTTGAGATTTCTGTACTCATTGGTTTTAAAATCCGTGGCTCTATAGACAACCGGCCGCGGTGAAAATGTAGAACAGAATATTGATATTTTTTCCGCAAGCGTATCGATAAACACATGTTCTTTATGATCCGCAATCAATTTCTTAGGATGGGTGCCAATATCGGCGATCATGAATTCAGCGCGCAGTAATCCGACGCCGTCTGCATTCATTTTTGACACCACCTCCGCACGGCTTGGCTCTGCCAAATTCACATATACTTTGGTCGCCGTTTTCATGTGTTCCTGATGGGCAACCTTAATTTGAGTTGGTGTAGCCTGATGTACAGACCCTTTATACACTTCTCCCGTCGTTCCGTTCACCGTGATCACCATACCGTCTTTCAGTAATTTACGGACGTCCTTGGCTCCGACAACCGCAGGAATACCAAGCTCCCGCGACACAATTGCTGCATGAGATGTACGACCGCCGCGCTCCGTCACAATTGCGACGGCTTTGCGCATGGCAGGAACGAAATCAGGATTCGTCTGCTCGGCAACAAGTACGTCGCCGGTTACAATTTTGCCGATTTCTTTGGCTGACAATAATATTTTCACCGGGCCTGATGCCATACCGGGACTTGCTGGGTCGCCTTTGGCAAAAACTTCGGCCTGGACAACAGATTGTTTAACCGCTTCCTTACCGATCGTCGTAATCGGCCTTGTCTGAACAAGGTAAATCTTGCCGCCCTCAACAGCCCATTCACTGTCCTGCGGAAAGTAATAATGTTTTTCCAACCTTTTTCCGAGATTGGCAATTGCCACGATTTCCTCGTCGGTCAGCTTCGTTTTTCCGCCCTCAGCCTTCGTCAAAGGAAGGATGTGGTTGGCTCCGCCTTTTCGAATCATCTGCTTTTCCTGAACATGGGGCTCATTGACAATAATCTTATCGGTTGCTTTATCCACTTCGTAATGATCCGGGGTCACTGCGCCCTGAACGATCATTTCACCTAAACCGAATATTGCCTCAATGGTCACACGGCTTTTATCATTCGTGACAGGATTAAGTGTAAACATAATTCCTGATTTTTCCGATTCAACCATTTTTTGAACCGGAACGGCGATGCCAACCTTAAAATGATCAAATTTGTTCGTCTGGCGGTAAAATATGGCCCTCGCGGTAAAAAGCGAAGCCCACGCTTCTTTGACTTTTTCAATAAGATTTGCTTCTCCGCTGACATTTAAAAATGTCGCCTGTTGACCGGCAAATGACGCGCCGGCAAGATCTTCAGCGGTAGCTGATGATCGTACGGCCACAAGCGCGTGCTTCAAACTTCCGCCGCTTAACTTAAAATAAGCATTAATAATTTCTGTCGCTATTTCTTTCGGAAATTCACTGCGAGTGATAATGTGCTCCGCTTTTTTGGCCGCTTCCTCCAGTGCTTTACTGTCTGAAACATCCAAACCATGAAGCGCTTCCTCCATTTTACTTTTGATATGGGTTGCGTCTAAAAATGCCTGATAGGCGTGGACAGTCACGACAAACCCGGGAGGCACCGGAAATCCGGCTCTGGTCATTTCACCCAGATTAGCGCCTTTTCCACCGACAGTTGCTCCGTCTCCTTTATCAATATCCTTAAACCAAACAACAAATGGCGCTGTCATAGAGATATCTCCCTTCTAAAACTATTGTGAATACTATATATGTCTGTTGATTGATGTAAGAAGACCCGTTTGAAGTTATACCCTCTCATATAACCAGTATGGATAAATTTTATCGATTGTGCAAGTGCTAAGTTTGACATAAGTATTATTACATAAGTATTATTAAACCAATATGTCTAAATAGAATTCTCAACAAATCGGGTATGCTTAAGATGTATATCGTAAGTCCGTCGCCAACAGAGATAATATTAATATACTTTCATGAACAATCTCGATAAAAGTACGCTACGAGAACCTCAAAATGCCATAAATCCTGAACCGAATGCGCTCATAGAATTCGAAGACCTATTACATTCCAAACGAGATAGATTAACAAATCAAATACCCGCCGATGTGATTGACAAATTTATGGACAGAGCACGAGATATGGCCAGAGAGCTGACTCTCGCGGCGCCTTCTGAATTTAAACAAAATACATCAAGTATGGATACATATGGACGAATAGCTGGGCTCACCATCGGATTAGGCTTAACTGCAATAACGGCCTCCGCTATCGACCTGAATCTCACTGCCCAACAATACACTATAATTTTACAAGCTATCGTTACCGCGCCTTTAATAGAGGAGTTTGTGTTTCGTGGACTACCCGCTGACTTTCTTGTTAAAACATTAGGTTCTGAAAAAGAACTATACCCTGCATACGGGAGATACTATGTAAACACGCTGTTTGCTTCTGGGCATAATCCTAAAGATGCCGAACCATTCGGTAAAATTCTACCTATAAGTGATAAAGTTGTGTCTTCAATTTCTGACTTAACCTGGAAGTCATACCAGTTTGTGAATGCCCCGTTTCTCTCAAAATTTCTATGGGCATCGTTCCAAACGAAGCTTGCAGCTGAGGGTGGAATTAAACGCTCTATTCTATCCCATTCATTATGGAATTCTACTGTAATTGGTTTATATATGACAATGGAATTAGCATCTAAACATTACCCCGAATATGCTCAAATAGCATCAAATACTGCATTGGCAGCTGCTGTTGCGTTAAGTGCTGCTGCCATCACCGAGGGTATAAAAAATATAAAAGATGACTATAAAGTCCACGAAATGATAGATGCATTAAGACTTTCTGATTCTTTATCAAACATATCCAGTGAATTGGGTAAATATGATGTAATGACACAAAAGCTCCTTTCAGTGCGTCGACACACCGGGTATAAATTTGCTCAGGGTGCAATACTTTCACGCTTAGTAACTGAGCTTGAAATGGCTGAATATACACAACCCGGAAATTTTCGATTAGAGGAAACAAAGAAAATTTTTCAGCAGAAAATAATAGCTACGGCTCCTTCAGGAATCACAAATGAGCAACTAAATCAGAGACTTGATCATGCGATGAAAATCGTTGGTTTCAGAGAATCGCCGACTATTACAAAAGGCCTCCGTCACATAACTACTTGGTTTTCATTGGCTGATCAGTCGGATACGCTTTCTGAATTAAAAAACAGCCAAATTAACCCTGTAGAAGCCAAGAAATATATTATGCGAATACTCCAGCTAAATCCACATACCCTGGACGACAAAATGGCGTTGTCTATCATTGCTCCACTTTTAGCACCTAGCAAACTCCAATCTTTTTGTATGAAATTATACAGAAAAATTCTTGAATTAGAGGTCGCTGAATTTAGTTGGCCTTCAAGCTCGTTCCAGAGAGATTGGATAAATAGAAGGTTTTATACGATGCTCGAAGAATCAATGCCTTACAACATGACTTTACGACATATGGAACAACGTATCAATGAAGCGATAAAAATCGCTGACCAAATGTAGTATCTGTTATTTTGCCAATTGTTCTTTAAAGTAGGTGACCCAGGGGATAGCGACCGGATCCGTGTCATAAAGCATTGCCATATAAAATGTCGTAAAACCCGAAAGAGTGAATGCTTCAAGCGTTGTGGCAAGTTTTGTTTTGCCGGTAAGCGTAATATCCAGCGTTTTTACCTGCTGTTTGCCAACCACTTCGGCGGTAATCGCAAAACGTTTTTTGATCGGCTCACTGTAAAGATCTGATTTTACAAAAACAAATAAACCGTTTTTGTGTAGTGTTTCAGGCCGCTTCAGTCCTTCCATCAGATGATGGTTGAGTTCCGAAATATAACGGTAATCTGAGATCATTTTCGCCGTTTCGTTGATTTGGTTCGCAAACGCATTGCCAAAGCCTTTTAAGAATTCTGCAGTGATGATAAACGGGTGCTGGTCTTTTAATTTCAAGGCAAGAAGTTTGGCTGGATTTTTGTCCGTTGGTACTTCCGCTCCGTATGGTTTTCCGATTAAACGCGCCCATTCGATTGCCTCAGCGACCTCTTCATTCGTAATGTCTATCAATGAAAGCGCCTTCAATATTCCCAAATGCCCCATCAGGAGATATCCCCCACCAATCCTCGGCTGGCCGCACGGATTGAACTTCGGATCAAAGATATACGCCGGCAATTTCATGTCGCGCATCATTTGCCCTATCGGACCGCCTTGAACGACCGCCGTCAACCGAGCGCCGCGCTTGATTGCGTCTTTGGAGCACGCAATCACCTCTTCCGTCGTTCCTGAAAATGAGGACAAAATAACGAGTGTATCGTGGTCGACATAATCAGGGAGTGTGTAGTCTTCGACTATTTCGTACGGCTCATGGATGCGGTCGCGGAACAATTCTTTAATCGTCTTTGGAGTAAACCGTGAGCCCCCCATACCGCATACAACGATGTTGTAGATATTGTCATACGCCTTGGGAAATACGATCGAAGAACTTTCTTCCCACGCCTGTTTACACTGCTCGGGAAACATCCCTGTCGACCCAACGACGTTTGAAGGATCGAGTTTTGCCATCGCGGCTGCATCATCAAGCGACGTCATTTGATCACTCCTCCCATTGATGCAATTTTACTTATTAATGCTTTCGTTTGAACATCCAAAATCTCTTTGGTATCGGCCTCAACGTTGAGACGGATGAGTGGTTCAGTCTTACTTGCACGAATATTAAACCAATACGTTTGGTACCAAACACTCAACCCGTCAAGATCGTCGATCGTTTTGGCGTCCGCATGGGTTTTCCGCATCATCTCAACGACGTCGGGAATATTAGGCACCTGAAAATTAATTTCCCCGCTTGCAGGATACAAATCTACTTCATGAACAAGTTCTGAAAATTTGCGTCCGTCATGAGAAATAAGCGACAACACCATGAGGGCAGTCAAGACGCCCGATTCGGAATTGTAAAAATCGCGGTGATAATAATGGCCGGAGTGTTCGCCTGCAAAAATCGCATGATACTGCCGCATAAAATTTTTCATGAAGCTGTGGCCGACGCGGACCCGCATGGATTTCCCGCCATTTTTGTCAATAATTTGAGGAACCACGCGTCCGCACACGGCGCTATACAAAACGTACTCCCCTTTATGGGTCGCGAGAATTTGCCGCGCAAGAAGGGCCGTCACGAGCGTTCCTGAAACGAACCGTCCGGTCTCATCAACGAAAAAAACGCGGTCGGCATCTCCGTCAAACGTCAGGCCAACATCGGCCCCGACTTCTTTCATTTTCGCGATTAAATCTTTATTGTTCGTCTCAACAAGAGGGTTGGGTACATGATGCGGGAACCTGCCGTCCAGATCGAAATATAATGGTGTGACATGAAATGGCAATCCGTCAAAAATCATCGGTACCAATTTCCCTGCCATTCCGTTTCCGGCATCTACAACGACCTTAAGGGGCTTGAAATCGGAAGGCTTGAAGAATGACAATACTTTCTTTTTCCACTGTGGAAACACATCAATCGCTGTCACCTTGCCGGGTACTGCCGCAGGTTCCGGCGGATCCATCGATAACATATCCCTAATATCTTTGAGTCCCGAGTCGCCGGATACAGCAACCGGGCCCTTGAGAACAATTTTAAGTCCGTTATATTGCGGAGGATTATGGGAGGCTGAAATCATAATCGACATGTCATACGGCCGGCTCCCTGAAATAAAATATGAGATTTCCGTACCGGTAAGTCCCGCGTCAAACACGTTAACGCCGCATTTCGTAAACGCATCGGTGAGCCCGTCCCGTATTTCAACGCCCGAGAGGCGCATATCACGGCAAATAGCGACCGTTTTGGGGTGAAACTTTCGGACAATCGCGTAGCCGATGGCGCGCGCAACATCACCGTTAAGTTGGTCGGGATACATGCCCCGTACATCGTAATCTTTAAAAACGCTGGTATCGTATGTCATGACTTAGAGTGAGCTGAGCAAATATTCAACATGTTCCCGCGCCCTAAATGCCGACGTTCCGGTTTTCATTGCTACTTCGCTATCACGCGTCTGCCGGTAAAAACGCACGAGTTGTTCCATCGTAAAAGACTTTGTCTGTGTTGTCAATCGACTTATTTGCCATCCTGCGAGACCCGCAGGACTTCCGCCATCAGAGAGCTGGATGAGCTGTCTCACCCGTTTCACAAGCATCGAAAATGCAAGTTCCGGCGCCACATCCGCCATAAGTTTTTCATAAATACCAAGTACTTGCGATGCGTTATTCGGACGTATGGAATCGAGGAATTGAAAAATTAACACCGGCAATTTAAACAGACGCACCTGTGCTTTGCTCCCGAGCTGTTTTACGACCGTCGCACCTAATTCTTTGTCCTCCCAGAGAATAATATCTGTTGACCAGTCGCCTGCTAAAAGGGCACAAAGCTTCTCAATGCGTTTCGGCTGACGCCCGATTTTTGAAAATAACCGTTCGATGATAACGACCGTGTCCTCTCCAAATAATGAAGACGACTCAAGAGATTGAGTGAGATCGGATTCAACGACCGTCCGTCCGTCTAATTCCCGTAATTCGCGTCCTATGGCGGCCTGTTTTAGGCGGTTCAGTTCACTCCGTGATGCTTCTATAAAATCACCGTGAAGAAGGGTAATCATACGGATGAAAGCAATTTTTCAGCGTTTTTTAATACCGGCCCGTTGCTTTGAGGATAGCCCAATCGTTTATATGCCGTACTGAATGAAAGCCATCTGGCATCACGAATACCCTCTTCTTTTTGACACATCAACCGCTCATGCTTCTGTGACTCAAACATATAATAATAAACCGTTTTGTCAACCAAACTGCCGCGTTTATAGAAGTAGTGAATCACCTTCGCGGGAGCGATATAGCGGATGGCCGTGAGTCCCACTTCCTCTTTAATTTCACGGGTGGCAGCACTCTTCCTCGTTTCGCCTTTTTCAATTTTCCCCTTCGGGAACGTCCAGGTATCATTCATATCGCGGATAAGAAGAACCTGCCACTCACCCTTCTTTTTCCTGACCACAACGCCTCCCGCTGATATCTCTGTTTTCATGATGAGCTCCTATTATAATATGTTTTACCTTTTAATTTATCGGGTAATAAACTTTCTTTTGTATATTTATCGTAGCCAGCGCCGTACCCCAGGGATTTCATAAGATTCGTTGGTGCGTTTCGGATATTCAAAGGTATAGGAAGATTTCCGAACTTCTTGGCATCCGCGAGCGCCGCCATATAGGCGTTATACGCACTTCTGTCTTTTTTTGCAAGACACAGATAGACGACACCGTGGGCTAAATTTTCCTGGCACTCGGGATAGCCTATTTTATTGCACGCCTCAAACACGGCATTAGCGACCACCAAAGCCGTCGGTTGAGCCATTCCAATGTCTTCAGATGCGAATACCACCATCCGCCGTGCAATGAAGAGTGGGTCTTCACCTGCTGCAACCATCCGGGCCAAATAGTAAAGTGCAGCATCAGGGTCACTCGCCCGCATCGATTTAATGAAGGCAGAAATTGTGTTGTAATGTTCCTCGCCGACCCGGTCATATTGAAGCATTTTTCTCTGTGCCGCCTCTTCGATAATCGCAGTTGTCATGGTCTTTTTTTTAGAAAGTTGGGAGGCAATTTCAATAATATTAAGAAGACTCCTGGCGTCACCGTTTGCAACCTCCAATAAAAACGTCCTCGCCTCAGCGTCTATTTTCCCTTTCACATAGGCTAATGCTTTATCGGTAATAATCCGCAGACTTTCCGTTTCAAGCGGTTTCACCACAAGGACGCGGCACCGCGAAAGGAGCGGCGAGATAACTTCAAACGAGGGATTTTCGGTCGTCGCACCGATAAATATAACTGTTCCCCGCTCAACGTGAGGGAGGAGTGCATCCTGCTGGGCCTTATTAAACCGGTGAATTTCATCCAGGAAAAAAACCGTCTTTTGCCCGCGCGTTAACCGTTCTTCAGATTCTTTAATAATTTTTCGGACATCGGCAAGCGCAGACGTAACTGCCGATCGTGACTCAAAATGTGCGTCCGTAAGGGTTGCAAGAAGTTGGGCGAGCGTTGTCTTGCCGCATCCGGGAGGGCCCCAAAAGATCATAGACGGCAAAAACTCCGCCGCCAGCAATTTTCGTATAATGCCGTTAGCGCCGACAAGATGATCTTGACCGACAACATCATCAAGTGTTTTCGGTCGTAATATTTCGGCAAGTGGCCGTGTATCGTTCATCCCTGCCATTTTACACCTTCCTGTTTATTTGTCATTTTGTTACTTGGTTATTTCGTCGTCTTGTCGTTTTGTTGTTTTCGTTAATTTGTTATTCTCGTTGTTTTGTTAATTGGTTACTTAGTTACTTGGTCGTTTTGTTGTTTTCGTTACTTTGTTAAACGGTTGTTTTCGTCAGATCCCGTACTTTCCCAAACGCAATCCGGTCGAGAACCTGTTCATCCATATGAAGCATCCGGCCGCTCGTGAGGACAAATTCTCCCCACCGGTCACCGATAGCATCTATCGCCTGGGTCAGTTGCTTCTTTTTTGTCTCTTCCGGTAGGAGGCTTTCCTGCGCATAGAGTGTTCTATCAAGCTTAAAGCAATACACCGCAAGAATCCGAACAGGCCGGGCCGGAGCAGCACAAAGGAGTGTTTTTGTCCGGTGAAAAAAATCATTGTCGGCAAAAAGCGGTAGCGCATGCGTCTCACGCGCGCCCCAATGAGAATAGTCGGTAAATAAGGCGGATACCCCAATCCCGTGAGCGACAGCCCCGGCGTGCCGCACGCGTCTACCCATTTTGATCACCAATTGGGTTAATACCTGGTGAATTTTCGGATCCTGCGGCATATACGGCTTCCCGAAGGCGTAGGACTGACCGAATGTTTTTTGCTCATCCTGCGGGGCGCCAAACGCTTTATAGAGCGACCCATCTTCATACCCGTGGAGCCTGTTCCACCAATGATAGCCGACAATCGAATGAAACGCCCGCACGAGCGCTGCTGCATCCGTCCTATACATGATACCGGGATTCATGATACCGGCATACCGTAAACGGTTCGCATTCCCCGCTTTGATGCCGCACAAGTCTTCGAGCCGAAGTCCTGTAAAGATCTTCTCAATATTCTCGCGGGTAATGATGTCCAGCCCGTCGGGTTTATGAAGTCCTGACGCGACTTTCGCAAGATACCGGTTGGGTGCGATGCCGATCGATACTGTCATCCAATCACCGATTTCCGTTTTAATCCTCTGTTTTATCTCTTTCCCGATTTCTACCATCGCCCCAGTGACTATTGCGTGATTCTCCAAATTGTTACATTGTTCTATTGCTATATTGCTATTTTTTCTTTCAGGGTTATTTTGGTTTCCCCAACAATCTAACAATGTAACAATAGAACAATTTTCTGTATTATTAGACATCAACGTCCGAACTTCCTGCACTTTCCTCTCAAGCGCGGGTGAATCTGCAAGGGTTAAGACCATCTCATCAATCGATTCAATGCTTACCTCCGCAGAATATTCCTCAAGGACTGCCAGAAGCTGTCTATTTACATAGCGATACTTGTCAGGGTCCGGCGCAAGTACGACCAGGCGGGAGTAGAGCCACTTTGCCTCACGCACCCGCATGCCGGTTTTGATCCCTAACTGTTTTGCTTCCCGCGAAGCCGCAAGAATACATCCGTGATCCTCCACATATGCTGCAACCACCACGGGTTTACCACGAATAAGCGGGTTTGCCTGCTGCTCAACAGTTGCAAAACAGGAATTGATATCAACATGCATCACTGTTGGTGCTTTTAAGGTAAATTGCATTTTGTTTGTCATTGAGAGTCGAGTCCGCGAGACGCGGCAATCTTTTTTTTAGATTGCTTTGTCTCCGTCAGCCGACGGATCCTCGCAATGACACCTGATTTAACTGTCAATTTCCATGAGTTTCCATGCCAGTGTTTCCGTGTTAAACCGGAGCTTAAAAAACGTATTTCCGTCCGTCACGCTAAATACGTGATAAAGAATCCGTCCGTCACGAAGCGTATGGTGGAGACCAACTTTTGTCATCATATAGCGGTTGCCGCGCCAATGGATAATCCACGGATACGCAGAGCGCTTAAGATGATTGGAGAGAAGGTCAACCGACACGGATTCGTCAATAGGTTCGCTCATAGGTTTAACCGAAATATACTCCGCCGTCGCTAAAGCTATGGCGGACAAAGCCGAAATATACCCGAACATACTCATCATAAACGAACTGCTACAGGCGTCAATAGGTCTAAAATAATACGAAATAGATCAATTTGTCCATTTGCTATCATGTAACGGAACATAGTAGCAAAACACAAAAATAATACAAAGGTGTATACTATCCTTGTGAAAAATGTATCAAAACGCATAGGATATCTGGAAGTCATCGCCGGCCCCATGTACTGCGGAAAAACGGAAGAACTCATACGCCAGGTGAAGCGTGCAGCGATTGCCAAAAAGCATGTCCAGGTTTTTAAACACGCTATCGATACGCGCTACGGCAACGACCGCAAGGTGTTTTCCCACGCCGGGCTAAGTTTTGAGTCAGAGCTTGTCACCAAAGCATCCCAAATCCTCAAAAACACACGTAAAAATACGGATCTTATCGCCATTGATGAGGCCCAGTGGTTCGGCGGTGAGCTTATCCCCGTCATCCAGAAATTTCTTGATGAGGGAAAACATGTTATCGTTGCGGGCCTTGCTATGACCTACGACCGCCAACCGTTCCCTCCCATCCCGACGCTTATGAGCATGGCTGACAAGTCGACGAAATTGTCCGCGATCTGCAGTATTTGCGGAGCCGAGGCGGTATTCCACAAACGCATCACCGATGGGAAAAAAATTGACCCTCTGAAAGCGGACCCCTCATTAGTCGGCCGGTTGGATTCTTACGAGGCCCGCTGCCGCAACTGCTTTTCCAAGAAGCCGTAATTTAGCTCATTCATTTCCTTTTGTATTGATTTTTTGATAAAATCCAATTTGCAGCATTGTTTATTGCTTATTTGTTTATTGGATTATTGGTTTATTAATGTTGGCCCCCTTCGTCTAGCGGCCTAGGACAACGGGTTTTCAGCCCGTGAACCGCCGGTTCGAATCCGGCAGGGGGTACTCGATGAAAGTTCGAAGTTGAAGTCTACTTAAACCTATAGTACAATTACCCCATGCCAGAAGACTTTTTGGGCTTTAAATCTTTAGATCAATTCAGAGATTATTTACGGAGTTATGTTGATATTGGGCCCTGGGGTGCGAACGGAGCAAAAAGTCCCACTGAATTGTATCAAGAAATATTGGAAGGTGATAGCGGACTTGTAAGAATGGAACATGGGTTGCTAAGACTTACGTGGCCTATCTTCATTGATGTTTCTTATCATAATCGGGGTGTGCATTTTAAATGTTTTGAGGCTGAAAATAAAAAGGGTAAACACAGAGATCTCCCTGGGACGTATGCGGAAAAACGGCATGCGAATGAATCTATGGATGCCGCAATTAGAAGAACATACGAAGAAGAAATTGAACCCTCATTTCACAATTCCGGTTTATCGTTAAGTAATTCTAGCCTTGACTTTGAAAGAGAGTGGGAAGAAAACACGGGAGCACGAAGTTACCCTGGATTACAAACAAAGTCAATTAATACTTTGTTCACACTTCATGTAGTACAAGATCAAGGTACACCTAAACCATTCGTACTTATTGAGGCCAACGGTACATCAAAATTTGATTGGAAAGTGGAAAGATAATTTATCGGTCAACCAGCATATTTTATATAGCTAAACATCTATACACCGCATGTAGCAAGTTCGCTTCCTGTGTATTTGAAGCAAACCAGGTTCGTATATGGTCTCGTAGGGGTACACGAAGCTAATTTTTGAAAAAAGACTATAAACGATATCGCCAAATTTTGTACAAGACGTTTTACGTTGAACTCGAATTTCCTTACGTTTTAAAGGATCAATATCGAGGTTGCACTCAATAATAAATGCTATCTCCATAGCTAAAATATTACCACTTTTGGTAGAAGGTAGGAGGGAATACGATTTTGCACAGTTTCATATGTTTGTTTTTTTATCATTATTTTGTCTGCCATCGCTATTGAGACGGAAGTCGGGATCGTAGCAATGCCAAGGTTTGGCTCATAGATTGGATAATGTTTATATATTTCGGTTTCCGCCTCAAGACCTCCGCTTAATGTACGGGTATTTAATCGTTTTTTTGCAGCAATAGAATCAAAAAGATCGTTCCATTTTGTCGATTGAGGGTTTAACCATGAAGCTTCACCAGTAGCTGAAAGCAACCTGGAACTATGAAAGACATAATAGACGTCCCCAAACATAACTGCCGAGATTGTGTCTGCTAAAAAAACTCCCCAACTGCCCATTTGTCCGGAATGAGGAGAAAAATTGGACTCTTTACCCATTATGAAATTTAGGTGGTTATCTCCACGTATAAGTAGTGGACGTGGTTGACTTTGATGGTGAGGCTCGGGACCGATATCGAATCCATGGTCACCAAGAACGCGAAAGAGTTCGTTTTCTGCTAAAAATTCATGAAATGCCGCCATAGTGTAAAAAAAAGTTGATTTCTCGTTTAACTGCTTTAGTGCTATCGCTTCCATGAACTAGATTATTATGGTTGTCAGGCAAACCAAATTTGCCACGAATAGTTTTAGTAGGATCGCTTTCGGAATTATACCGAACACCTATCTGATCGCGCCACCGTTTGACGGCATCACCATTAGGGGAATACAAAATGAGGACTGTCGAGGGAGCCGAAGTGAGAAGATCCATAAATTCCTCCCAACGGTTTTTTGCGTTTGAGGTGCGGATTGGAGGTATCCTGCTCTGATTTTCTACGGGACTGCCTTGATAAAAATCGAGGCACATCTCTTTGGTGAAGACGCATGAAAAACCAAACAGGATCTGCTGTCGAGATTTAATTTCCTGTATAATTTTTGCGGTTGCATCTACATCCGTTCCCCCAAGCTTACTATCACTCGCATGAGGGCGCACCATCGCAACGGTAATTTTCCCTTCATCTGCAAGATGTTGTAATTCCGGGCTTTTCAAAATGTCTACGATTGAGGAATATTTTTGAATATCCCCATCGTGCTCTTGTAATAATCGAAGTTTTTCGTTTAATCCCATAGTTTTACTCGATTTTATCTTTTCCTTTGTACTCTTAGAGCGGCAATACGCCCTGTTAGCGTAACCATACAACAGCATTATATCATTTAAGCTCAAATATGATTGCTATTTAAGCTTTTTCCCACATGGGACTTAAATAACCAACCAGCTGTATATTGACTGCAGCATCACAACATCTTGTTGGTTTTTCCTAAACCAGGTTCGTATATGGTCCCCTAGGGGTACTTGCATAACCGATATATTGCATTTGGCGCTTTGTATCAGCCTGTTCAGTAGCTGAAACATGACCCTGCGAGGAACCCTAGGGAAGTCAAAAGTAGCGTTCTACTCATTCAAAAGCTCTTGCTACCTGAATTCTTCGAATGTCCGCAGACATCTGATTTAATACTGATCCTGGTTGAGCGATAAACAAACTAAGAGCTCCAAAAAGATTGTCAATAATCATATGACTGTCTCTTCTTGTAGTACATACTGACATTAATCCTAAGTTATATACTTCAGGTTGCAATGTCCTTGCCTGGTAATTCCCACCGCCAAGCCCAGGAAGTCCTATTGGAGGTTTTATGATAGGCATATAGTTTATTAATTTACCATCCTTATATGTCATGATCTCTTTGCTTGTTCTCATTCTTGGATTTACAATATTAATAGAGCCATTCAGTAATGTTTCAATTGACACGGCTTCAAACGGTTTAGAAAAGTGTTCTAATAACGATGGCGCCATTTGAGTACTTAATGAATTGTTTATGCCTTTCGTCTTAGCGTATTCCAATTCTCCAATAAGCTGCGCTATCATTTGAAAAACAGCCTGCCTTGCCAAATCGCCAGCTTCATCACTATAGAATCCATAACAAAAAGCGTCAAAATCTCCCTGAGACGTCGCTAGAGGTATAAGTTCAAGACTGGCAACGGCCTTTTGTCCTATTTTTGGTGTATGGAATCTCTCTGGTACCGCAACATACAACCTATCAGATTTATCAAATTCGTTTATTTCTTTATTCTGCATAAGTTAATTATACTATAAGTCTATATGACATTCAAATTACAGACCATAACTCGTTTCTATACATGTTCCCAATATTATCAAGCTGAAGACCCTAACACGGTAATTCTAGTTACAATTAAACTTATGTAGTAGCCTAAACGGTGTAAAATTGTGAAAAAGTTGCTAAAGTGCTAACAATCTATACGAGGCACTCAACAACTCCCCTTCTGATCTATTGAGGCTCATCCAGGTTCGTATATGGTCTCGTAGGGGATACTTGAGGCTAAATAGGGAATCAAATTTGCCCAGTTATAGCTAAATAACTGTCATAAGCGTCAGTAAAAGCTGCGTCAACAAGACATCCATCTGGTCCAAGCCATTCGTTTTCCGAAAAAACCCAATCCCTACCTCCGATTCCATGTTCAACCCACCCAGTACGATGAAAAATTGCTCCTGTGTTAGTCATTTTCTCTTGTTGCCACTGCATGTGCCATACTTTAAAGTATAAACGAAGTGGATTCGGTTGAATAGAGCAGTCAATATTCACATAGATTCTATCATGTAAGGTAGTTGGGGCGCTTAACTTTTGTCCTTCCTCACGTAAAGAACTTGAGCCACTTTGCATAGTGCCGAATGAAGAGTATGACTTATCCATAGATGGGTCATGAATAATCATTCGACCCGTAAACGAGTGATAAGGAATATTCAAAGTTATATTTGAATCATCAAGTGACCGATCTGTAATGATTTTTCCTCCTGAAATTAATGATGCTATTGTTATTATGCGTTGTTGGATTCCTGCTTCCTGATAAAATTTTTTAATTAAATCCGTCTGGCATTTCAACAAATCCGCCTTTGCCTGTGCCTCTTGTAATTGTTTTGACAAAACATTTTGATTGTACGTAACTTCTTGTTGTTTACTATAAGACTCAAGCTCAGTCCTCTCCACGCCTACTTGTTGAGGTCGATTACGTAACATTCTTTCAAAATCTTCCGGTTTTAGCATATGGGTTATATTGACAGGCTAATTATAGCACTCAAAGTAAAATTTGGGGTATTTTATATAACCAATAATCTATACACCACCCTCAAAATCTCCGCTTCTTGTCTATTTTCAGCAAACCAGGTTCGTATATGGTCTCGTAGGGGGTCGTTCAGCCTCAATTTGGCGCGGTCTTACTTTCTTTTTAGTTCATTATTTACTTTGTGGTGAATCAAAAAGAAATACACATAGCTTCCCAAAAGGCCAAAAAAGTCGAATGAAATCAACATCATAAAGGTAAGTATTCCTTCACTGAGTCTATTTTGCAACAATAACTGCATCAACGTAATGACTAAGTAAATCCCGATAAGACTCATTACAACGAGTGGAGCAGCAAAAATATACGTCATATAGCGAGCAATTTCTTTCTTGCTTTTCGCAAGATATATATTTACCAATATTAAGACTATAGAAATTAGAAAAAATGTGGCTTCCGTATATATTTGCGTGACAGCTTGAGGAGCTAATATTGCAGGGTTTGTAAACGCAGTGATGACACTTCCTAGCTGCAACGTTAATAACTCAGGAAGAAAGTATATTAAACTAAGAATTACAGCGAACACAATGTTTTTCATTACCATATATTCTATATCCTTCGCATTTTAGATCCAACCATAATATTATTTAAGCATATTTTAAAAAATAGTCATAATTCTAATCCTAATTGGTAGTTATACACCATGTTGGGTTGAGGCTAGGTTCAAATAGTGCTTTCCATGTTCTTATTGAGGCTAGAAGCTGGTTCCAACGAGAAAATATTTGTTAAAAAGCTAAAAACCTATATGACACTTGTAACAACTCACCATCTCTAGGATTTTCCCTCAACCAGGTTCGTATATGGTCTCGTAGGGGTTACTTGAATTAGCTTCAAAAAGCAAAGCTTTTATCGCACAGATCACCAATGCTAATACCAAGGGGATCGGAGCACTCTTTCCCAATTTGCCTTTGTTGTTCTTTTAGTTTCTTTTATCTGCGCTGCGGTGAGATGAACCGTACTATGGGGATATAATTTTTCTCCGAGTTGATGAAGCTCCTGTTCATCGAAATTCTCTTTACTACTTCGAGGTAGATCCACGCTAAAAAAATAACCGCCTGGTTCGTCAGCAATTATCACCACATGTAATCCAGAACGTAACGATCCTTTGGAATGAACAGCTGTGACAATTGGTCCTACCTTTTCCACTTCTACCTGTTCGTCAGTAATTCTATAGAGATGGCGCCCATGCCTAAGAAAAACCGTTTGGCTCCCATCTGTGCCTATCGACCCTTTTCTCACCTTGCTCATCGCCAGATCAATAAGTTGTGTTGCCTCATTAGAAAGCTGGTGTAGCGGCTCTGAGGTCACTGAACCCTCTTGGGCAGCGCTATCGTTTTCCAGATTGACCATATATTTCGTGAAATATACCTCGATACCTTATTTTGGTCCGATAGTACGTCGCAATCGGTGAGCTGTCAAATCCAAAGAGCATGAATAAACTTATTCTGTAATTTGGAGGCACCTAAATAGCTAAGTACTTATATACTACCTTCAATATCTCCGCTTGCTGTTGATTTGAACCAAACCAGGTTCGTATATGGTCTCCTAGGGGCACCAAATTCCGGCTTGTCGGGGCGGCGCGAAGCGCCGCCAATGGTTCCAGCGCGCTCCCGCGCGCAGTTTGACGAGGTAGGGCCTCTCGACGATTATACAAATAATTTGTTATCTTCACCAACTTCGAACGAAAATTTGGTTAAAAATAGCCTCGTAATCAATGACTATCTACCGGAAATTGGGTAGCACCGGAGTCCTGTGTAATACGTTTATGAAATGATGTATGGTATGTTAAAATCAAATATTATTAGAACTTGTTTGCGTACTATCCGATCATATATTTTCTATTCCGAGCGTCTGGACCCCGTCTTGGGACTACGCGGGCTGGCATGTCTTGTTGTTATTTGGGATCATCTCCAACGTATAAACGGCTGGATCATGATTCACGGAATCGATCTCTCCTTTATTGTCGCCCCCGACGGAGGGATTGCTGTACCCATCTTCTATCTTATATCCGGTTTTAGTGTGGGATACGGATTTTTTTCTAAAAAATATACATTATCGATAAAATCACTACGCTCATATTATATTAATCGATGGCTTCGGATTGCTCCTGCATATTATGTATGTATGTTGGCCTGTATATTCATTTTTTATCGCCAGACGGCTGTTTCTCTACACTACATCGTGCGTTTTTTTACCTTTACCGCTAATTTTGACTACCTCACGTTACCCATTCAACAACTTTTAGCAATACTTTCAACCGAGATGCAATTTTACCTCATTGCGCCGCTTCTTTTTGCAGCACTCTCCCGTATAGTACATAAAATTCACCCGCTGGTAGTTGGGATGTATATATTGTGTTTTGGTTGTGCCGTGCGGTATCTGTTGTTGACGCTGGGTCTTGTCGCTAGCTTTGACATGTTCCGGCTCAATGTCTACGTGACTGTATGGGGGATGATCGATTATTTCCTTTTTGGGATGTTTTTAAGCTACATCATATGTGAACGTAAAGCAGACGTAATAGCTCTTAAAAAGCGGATTCCAAACGCAGGTTACGTTATTCTGCTAATAAGTTTGTACCTTTGGATAAACTATAACATTCACTTTGCTATGTTTATCCCATGGTCGAAGGATGTTATAAATCGTATGTTTATTCTGCCGCCTTCACTTTGCATTTTAATCGGATGGTACATCATTTCCAGGAGTGTTGTGTTTACGTACAGGAGAATACAGTATTCTGTCTCCCGTATTGTCAAGCTTCTTATCCACCCCAGAACCTTTTTCTATGGTATTGGGTTTATCTCGTATGGTTTGTATCTGTACCATTATGTTTTCTTTGATCTTCTGTATTTGAAACCAGGATTTGTAAACTCCAGCACACCGTCTTTTAGTCGGTTTTTTGTAGTGCTTAGTATTACGATAATTACAGCAATTGCTTCGTATACGCTTATTGAATCACCGTTTCTTCGAAAGAAGCATAAAACGGTGTAGATTTGGTAACACTATATCGTCAAATAATAGGTCATACGTTCATAAGCAATGCAGGACGGGAAAATCGTAGCTAGAAAATTATTCCAAGTTTATTGTATTTCCCGGAACGGGTCGTACTGTTTTTTATCCGAACATCAATGGCACTTCCGCCCATACCACGTTCGACATGTACGAATTGACATATCATATAATTCCTCACACGCCAGGTTTAATATCCCGTATGTAAAGCTGATCTTCTGCTGACCATTGTAACGCCGCGATAATTATAAATGCCTCATATCTATTAAACGCATCTTCAGATTCAGCGTCTTCAATCCCACGAATCAAGAGAGGATTTGGCATGCCGATGCGCTGAATTCCGCTTTCTTCAATAGTTGCAATTTGTACGGCCTCGTCCAGTAGCAACGTATCCCACCGTACCGCTGTAGCCACCCGCCACGAGACTCTAGATCTCGCGCCTTGAAGCTGAACTAATACGAGATCAACATCATGCCGTATTTCAAAACTGCTCACCGCACCTTCTTTTCCTTTGTATTGTAATATATGCGATATATTGCCAATCGTAGGCGTCACCAACTCCGACCTCTCCGACCCCGCCATGAACCCGACTTCCAGCCGGGTAATATCCAACGGCGGAGATATGCGCGGTCGTAAATATGCTTCAAAACTTCCTTGGGGCAACGGATACCGATGACGGACTGCTTCTATATTCATAGGGGGATTATATCGTATGAACGGGATGTTTCATAATAATTGGAAAATACCTCAGCTACAATATATATACTGTTGCTTCAACGTTTGTTCACCGTGTTATAATGAAAATAATTCGTTATGTTGGGTGCCATACTCCTTATTCTTGTCGTATTATGGTTTTTTGGATATATACATATCCAAGGGATATCGATCCCAAATTTCCCGCTGTTTGTGCTCAATGGCCATTCCATCAGCCTCTGGGACTTACTTATATTCTTGGTAATCCTTTGGGCAATTGAATCGTTGCCGGGGCCACTTCGTGTTATCGCCGGGGTTCTTCTTGTATTGTGGTTGTTATCGACGCTCGGACTTATCGCCATCGTCGGATTTTCTCACCTCATTGTAGTCGTCATCATCATTGGATTAGTACTCGCGGTATTGCACGTCATTTAAGATATCATCCCCGGATGGACATAATGAGTATAATGCTCATAGACATATGGATATTTTTTATGTTCGCCTCATGTTGTCTTTTATTGTTGGTGCCACTTGGATAACGACTGCAACGATTCTCGCTGAAAAATATGGTTCGAAAATCGGAGGGGTGATTACAGGAATCCCCTCAACAACAGTCCTTTCTCTGTTTTTCATCGGACTCACGCAATCACCCGCATTCGCGGTAAAGTCCGTCGTCGCAATTCCGGTTGTTTTAGGCGTAGATGCACTGTTTAGTGCTGTATATATCCTCTTATCTAAGCGTTCATTTGTTACTTCCATTGCAATTCCTCTCGTTATCTGGTTTATTCTTTCATTTTTCGTTGTTCTGTCTGAATTGAGTAATCTTGGGCTCTCATTAATCCTTTTCGGTGTACTCTACGCTTCGTCAATTTTCGTTGTCGGAAAGCGTACGGACGTCCGCTCCCAGGGCAGCCGTAAAATGACCTACTCATTCGGGCAGATCCTATTTAGAGCGTGTCTTAGCGGGTCGATAATCGCGGGAGCTGTCGTTGCGTCAAGGCTCGGAGGGCCTATTTTAGGAGGTGTTTTCGCATCATTCCCGGCTATTATGTTATCAACCATGATCATCACACGTCTAAGTCATGGAAAAGATTTTTCCAGCGCCATTATGAAAGTGCTCATGATTAGCGGGGGGTTGAATGTGGTCATTTACGCGCTGGCGGTTGAGTTATTGTATCCATCACTCGGTCTATATGTGGGAACCGCCGCAGCATTTTCCGTGTCGCTCATCACGAGCTATCTTACGTACCGATTTATTCAAAATCGAATAGGATAGTCACAACTCCTGACCTGCTTGATCAAAAGGTGCTTTATGCGAACGCATTTCTTCTTCATCGGGAGTTAATGCCAAGCCTTTGACTTCAGCCATCCAGTCATAAAAATTCCCACCGTGAAGTTTGGTTATATCACCGTTTGCCGCTTCGAGATCGTTCAGAACGAAGGTGTTGTATTTGGGTAAAAGTGTCTCTGCAAACTTTTCTCTCTTCCACTGATCATACGTTAACGTTTTACTCCACATCTCCCCGTCAACACACGCTTGAATAAAATCAATGAATGTTAACCCGGGTTGTTCGTTAGCATCTAATGTCTCCACCATAGTACGTCGGATTATAGCACGTGCATGTTGATATAATGTGATATTCTTAGGAAAACCATGAAGAAATCATATACGCTTGTCTTATTATTCATCGTATTTATTGCGTATCGTCTGTACTTTCTCTTCACCTTCCCGCCGTTTACCGATGAGTCACTCTATATCCGCTGGGGGCAGCTCATGATCTATAACCCAAATTTCCGATGGGCATCGCTCACATTTGTAAGCCGACAACCGCTTGCCATGTGGCTCTTCGGGATCGGATCATTCATATTTCATCACCCGTTATACGGAGCAAGACTTATGGTATTTCTCGTCAACATTCCGGTATTTTTTATTCTCAGCGATGTTATGAAGCGTTCATATCCCGAACGGGTTCGACATATCGCATTAGCATTGCTTGCCGTAAGCCCCCTTTTTATCCTGACCCAAACCCTCGCACTCATGGACGGACTTCTCTTTGCCGTCAGTTGTTACACGCTCTGGTTAATACTCCAGCCATGGAAGAAGAAGATTCCGGTGCAGATTCCAGTTATCGCCGTGTTCCTCGGGATTGCCCTCTGGATAAAAACGACTGCTTTCCTTATCGTTCTCCTTGCGACGCTCGGACTTTTATGGAAAAGGCTACGTGGCGATATTAGTACGACTCAAGTGACTATTGGAATTGCGATGTGGTGCCTCGGCCCTGCGCTTATAATACTCCCACTGGTTTTACAACCTAATTTTTCCAACATTCTGCATGAACCGGACTTTTTTGTGTTCACGGCAAAGGAGCTCTTTCAGTTTCCCGTTGCAGTATGGTTTCGGAATTTCCTCGTGACACCGGTCGTCCTTTTACTTTACCTCAATCCGCTCATTATATTTTTGGCATATCCTATTCGATTTCCCAAACTCAAAGACCGTACGGTGCTCTTCATGATCTGGCTTTTTATACCGATCGCGATCACGATATTCATTGGAAAAAATATTCTCGCCAGGTACTACATTATCGGCATGATAGGGATCCTGCCGCTCTTGGCCGTCATGACGGCAATATTTTTTAACAGAGTCAAATGGAAGTTCGCACCCGTTGTAGCGTTTTGTCTATTCTCAATCTGGGGACTTTTCTTTATAGTAAATCCTGCAGGTTATTTCCATCTTTTCCCCAACGCAGTCCACGAGCAAAACTATGCGATTTCCTGGACGTCGGGGTATGGCATTCCGGAGCTCGTGTCATGGATCGACACGCATGTGCCGCACGATAAAATACTCCTTTTAGCTGTTGCCGATTCCCCGGGAAACCCAAGCGATTATCTTTTAACATACTATTACTTTAAACCGTACGTACGCATCATATTTGCGACCATGACAAACATTCACGATTTTAGAAAATTAGAACCCATAACGGAAAAGGGTTCTCTCTATTTAGCGACGCGGCTATCATTAATTACACCGGAGACACAGCCGTATCTCACGCCTATTATTATATTTAACAAGCCCTACAATGAAGATGCAATCGGCCTTTACCAAATCTCGTTTACTGCGTCGCACTGATGGTAGCGCTCAACTCCGCGGCGGGGGCGGCGACCGTAATCCGGCTGTCAGCCGCACTCTTGAGGATTGTATAATTTGTGTTGTATGAAGATGTACAGTCGGAAACAAGTGTGCCGCTGTTTGTCAACGGGTCAACAGGCAGTGCGGCGAGGTAGGTCGTTACGAGCGACGCACAAAGATCAATACCACCGGCTTTTTCTATAGTTTTGGCGGATGCCGTTATGCCAGCGGGCAACACCCCATGATTATCTACCACATATTGCTGTACTGCATTTAATATAGCAACGACATCGCTTCTGCGTTTGGTGTTGTTTGCCTGAGAGAATTGCCGCCCGGGACTTACGGCAACAAGAACAATAGCGACGAGAACGATAATAATACCCATGACTACCAATAACTCAATAAGGGTAAAACCACGTGCCGTCCGCTTATACAAGTCCCCCATATTTTCACAATAAGGGAAAAAAGACCTTACGTCAATATCAAAGAACGAACGTGCACTCATCAGAGAGACGAAATATCCTGTTTCCTCACTATACAATGTTCAAGAATCAATACATCCATTCCTGATGTTTTGAATGTTTTCAGTGCATCTTCGGGCGAATTAACAATCGGTTCGCCCTTCAGATTAAATGACGTGTTGAGGAGTACGTAGACACCGGTTTTATCACCGAATCGTTTCACAATATCGTAATAGAGGGAATTTTGCTTTCGGGTAATAATCTGCGGCCGTGCGGATCCGTCTACATGAGTTACTGCAGGAATAACATGTCTCATTTCCTTTTTTACCGGAAAAACGCCGAGCATGAAATGAGCAAGATTCCTATAATCCTTCTCACCGACATCAAAATAGTTTTTTACTTTTTCTGCCATGACAACAGGCGCAAACGGACGGTACGGTTCGCGGAATTTGATTCGGACGTTCACGATATCCTTCATTTTTTTATCCAGCGGACTTGCGAGAATTGAACGGGCCCCAAGCGCCCTGGGCCCCCACTCGGCGCGGCCATGGAAAAAACCCACAACCTTGTTTGCGATGAGTTCATTAGCAATGATCGCAGCAAGCCGACTTTCACTGTCAATGTTGGTAAACCGGATTCGGTGCGCCTTGAGATAGGTCATAATGTCACGGTCGGTATATCCGCGGCCGAAATATGATGTATCCTGCGACCACGTGCGTTTACCCCCCAATACCGCATGATATACATAGAGCGCGGCACCGAGGGCTCCGCCATCATCACCGGCTGCGGGTTGGATAAACAGCCGTTTAAAGGGAGTTCTTTGCAGTATTATGGTGTTTGCGACACTATTTAGCGCAACCCCGCCGCCAATAACGAGGTTTTCAAGCCTCGTTTCCTTATACACCGTATTGGCCATACCAATGAGTAATTCCTCAGTAACTGCCTGAATAGAAGCGGCTATATCTGCATACGTTTGATTGATACGGCAAAGTTCACGGTAATTTTTCGGTTTTGGCCCGAAATACGTCGGGTAACCGGAATTTTTTGTAAAAAAATGCAGATTTCTTGGCCGGGGAGGACCGAAAAGATCAGTGAATTTTTTCCCGTAGGCAATATCCGCTGATGTGTGAAAGCTGAAGTAGTCCATATGAAGAGAAAATGACCCGTCGGGGTATACATCAACAAGTTTTTTAACCCGGTCATAATATGTTGGTTTCCCATACGACGCCATACCCATCACTTTATATTCGCCGTCATTGACTTCAAACCCCAAAAATGCGGTAAATGCGCTGTAGAGGAGGCCCAGACTATGCGGAAACTGCTGCTCATGAGTCAGTGTAATTGTGTTTCCGTTCCCGACGCCAAATGCCGTTGTTGACCATTCGCCCGTTCCGTCGACAGTCAGTATTGCCGCTTTCGTAAAACCTGACGGATAGAAGCTCGCGGCCGCATGTGATAGGTGATGTGCCGTAAAAAGAATTTTTTCGTTTTCTATACCTAGTTTATCCATGAGGATTGACCGCACCCATAACTTCTCGGAAAACCAACTGATCATCGCTTTTGTAAAAAGAGGAAGTGTCCACGGATACGTCGCAAACACGGTCATGAGAATCCTGTGAAATTTCCAAAAGGGTTTCTCATAAAAAACGACGCAGCGTAGATCTTTCGCTGTTATACCGGCCTGTTGTAAGCAGAACGCAGCAGCCCCCGCGGGATATCCATTGTCGTGTTTAATACGGGAAAACCGCTCCTCGGCTGATGCGGCGACCACGACCCCGTCTTTTATTAAACACGCAGCGGATTCATGATAAAAACAAGAAATACCCAATATGTACATAGTTAATATTGCTGGTGCAAGTTATTTAGATCTGCGCATGGGTGATCCCACGGCACAAAGTTCGTTTGTTTCTTTGAACGCTTAAGTCTCAACGGATCGGAGAATACTTTTACACCCAACGCAACAATCCAAACGAAGAGCACATATAACAGACCGAAAAGTACACGCGCTTCTGCGTTCCCGATACTACGCGCAATTTTCTTCCATTGGTGCCAAATAAGCCCGATCGTATTCATCAAACCGAATTATATACCAGATTTAAATAAGTAGGATATAATGAACAAACGATGGAAGAAAAAGAAAAGCAGAAAGAGGAAGTATCCTTTGTCATCGTGGGCTATAAAATCGTAAGCGGCATATTCGAGGTTCTGTTCGCAATAGCCCTCGCTTTTTTCCGTAGACCGATTTACCGCTGGTACCTGCAAATAAGCACACAGGAACTTTTTGAGGATCCTCATGATCTCCTGGCACGGACATTCCAAACAATTATCCCGGTGGTAACACAACATCGTGTGTATCTTATATTTTTACTGAGTATTCTCGGAATTACAAAAATAATCGGTGCAATCGCAATACTGAAAAAAAAGGAATGGGGACTTGATCTCATGGTGGGACTTTTTGTATTTCTTCTTCCGTTTGATCTGTACAACCTCACCATGCATCCGAGCCTTCTCAAATGCGTCTATCTCGTCATAAATTCTCTGATTGTTTTCTATCTGATCCGTTTTCGCGCGCGCTATTACGTCAAAAAAATACACCACGCACTCCGCTCTCGACACCACGCCAGCAGAAAGGGATAATTACAGAGTTAATCCTTTTTTCCGTAGCGCATCAAATAAAAGTAAGACTGCCGGGGCCGTCGCAGGCATCATCCGGTAATCGCTGTAAGAGAAAAACCCGATTTCTTCAATTTCAGATGATGGTCTCATGCGCCCTGTATGAACTCCGCTAAAACAACGGAGCATGACCTCGGTCCCTGGTGGCTCTCCATACGCTTCAGCCTGAAATATGCCTACAGGTTGAATGCTCGAGCCGATAACCTCGACGGATAATTCTTCACGAAGTTCGCGCGTCAATGTCTGTATATCGTTTTCCCCGCTTTGTGGTTTACCACCCGGCAAATAGAATGCCTGCTTTTGTTTTGACCGCACCAGAAGAAGTTTTCTCCGCCGTATATACACATACCCAACGGCAACGATCTTCATTTCACGTTCTCCAAAAGTAGCTGATCATACACAGCGTCAACCCGTGACGCGATATTTTTCCACGTCAAGTCCATTATGCTTTCACGGATCGACCGGCCGACCGATTCTCGTTTATCTTTATCTCTGATAAATTCTTCCATCTGAGTCGCAAGAAGAAGCGGATTATTGACAGACGTGATGAGCGACGAATGTTTCTCGTCAATAAGGGTCGATATGCCCGTAACGTTTGACATAATAACAGGTACACCGCACGCCATCGCTTCAAGAGCCGCTAATCCAAAGGATTCGTAATGCGAAGGCATCACCACAATATCGGCTGCATTATAATAGTAGGGAAGCATTTCCTGTTTCTGCTGGTGGACAAAGTGGACAGACGCCGTAAGATTGAGCGTTTTACGGACACTATCAAGCGATTGTAATGTTTTAGACCATAATGAGGGATGTGAAGTCACGTCGCCGCCGACGATAACAAGACTTACGGGGAGCGAGGGGTTTCTGCTCGTTAGAATTTTCATAGCGTATATAAGTACATCAATTCCTTTTAAAGGCTCTATACGTCCCACAAAAACGACAAGGTGCGCAT
>Ga0182021_10000583_pt1 | contig 39766 bp, 30 predicted proteins | sample 612E3MmetaG_FD_120493 | JGI IMG/M metagenome (GOLD analysis project Ga0182021, IMG submission 120493) | Permafrost microbial communities from Stordalen Mire, Sweden - 612E3M metaG (Illumina Assembly) | ecosystem: Environmental > Terrestrial > Soil > Wetlands > Permafrost | place: Sweden...
AGGACGGTGATGAGTTCCTGCCGGATTTCCTGGGCCAATTGCTGCAATTGATCCAGCGTCAGCTTCTTGACGTGCGTCGGGCTATCCACCATCTCGAGGTATCGGCTCATAATTGCGGTCTGGTCTTCAGGAGGGCAGGGCAGGGGAGATCAACCCCTGCAATTCAATGCAATCGCAGATGGAGAGATGAACTGGGGTCTTAACGCAGAGACGCAGAGACCGCAGAGAGTCGCAAAGATGAAGAGAAAGACCGGCAGCTTGGACAAGAGGCTCCGAGTATCTCCGCGTTCCTCTGCGCTCTCTGCGTCTTTGCGTTTCGTTCCCACCGATTCGTTCATGTGTACCCATGTGTGGTTTGGTTAGGCATTGATCCGGCTCAGGAGTCCGCCTTCCCGGCCTCTTAGACGCCGTGGTTCTCACCGCCGGCACCTTCCGGTGCCGTAATAGGTTTGAGCTTCATTTCGCCCGCGGCAGTCTTCTCCAACTGCTGGATCTTCAACTCCGCTTCCGCGAGCTTCTCCTGGCAAGCCCGGGCGAGGCGCGTGCCCTCTTCGTACTTGGCCAGCAAGGTTTCCAACGGCAAATCCTCTGACTCCATCGCCGTGACGATGGTTTCCAATTTCTTCAATGCCTCTTCAAACGGCAGATGGGCGGCTTTGGCAGGGTTGTCCTGACCCGCGCTCTTCGGAACACTCGGCATAAAGGGGAGAGTATGACAAATCCCGGCTCGCGTCCAGTCTTTGGTTTCCCATCATCGCAAGAGCGACCGCCAGCGCCTATACGCGGAGCAATGTCCAGCCGGCGGACGTGGGCAGTTACTCGGTGGTCGTCAGCAATTCCGCGGGCACCGCAGCCAGCTCGAATGCCATGCTCAGCTTGATTGTGCCCGCGCCAAACCTGGTGATCCAATCACCTCAGATTCCGCAATGGCAGGGCCTCAGCAACCTGACATGTACCGTTCAGGCGAAGACCAACATCGCGGAGACCAACTGGTTGACCGTGGGCACGGCCTCCGCTCCCGGGGCGGGCGTCTCGTTCACGAATCAGGCCGATGCCCCGCAGCGGTTCCACCGCGTGGTCTATCCCTGATTACTCCTCAACCTTGCTGAGCAGTTCGCCGGCTTTCAGGCGGGTCTTCAAGCGTTGACCGGCCTTAACCTCGCTGGCGGCTCGCAGGACCTTGCCGGTCGCGGCTTCTGTCGTGATCGAGTAGCCGCGGGCCAGGACCTGCTCTGGACCCAGCAGGCGCAGGCGGTCTTCGAGCATCCCCAGTTGTGCCCGCCGAGCCTCCAGATGCTGTCGCCCGCGCTCGTGCAGGCGCTGCTCGGCTTGCCGGAACAGTTCCTGCTTTTGCCGCAGCAGCACCGCGGGGCGCACCCGGCGAAGCCGCTCGGTCAGGTTGTGCCAGGCGAGCCGCTGCTGGCGCGCGCCCTGCTTGACGCAACGCAGCAGCCCCGACTGCGCGTCATCGAGCCGTTGCAGCCAATCGTTCAACCGGCGGCGGGGGTGGACGCGGGCCAGGCGTTGCTCCGCTTGCCCCAGCACATAACGCTTGTCTTCCATCTGCTGCCCCGCCAACTGGCGGAGGCGCTGAGCGGCTTCAGACACGAACTGGCTGCTTGAGAAAACGCCCTCGGTAATAATCTCCGCCGCGGCGCTGGGCGTGGCGGCGCGCAGGTCGGCCACAAAATCGCTGATGGTGAAGTCAATCTCGTGCCCGACCGCCGAGACCACTGGCACGGTCGAGTCGAAGATCGCCCGTGCCACCACTTCCTCGTTGAAAGCCCACAGGTCTTCCAGGCTGCCGCCGCCGCGCGTGACGAGGATCAGGGCTATTGCCAATTGCCGATTGCCAATCGCCAATTGGGCGGCGTTAAACTCGTTGAGCAGCCTGACGGCGGCGGCGATTTCCTCCCCGGCACCTTCTCCCTGCACGCGGCACGGTGCCAGAATGATCTCGAGCGCCGGATTGCGGCGGGCGATCACGTGCAGCACGTCCCGAATCGCGGCCCCGGTGGGCGAGGTGACCAGCCCGATGCGTTGGGGGTAGCGCGGTACCGTGCGTTTCCGTTCCGGCGCGAACAGCCCTTCCGCCTTAAGCTTCTGCTTGAGCTTCTCGAAGGCGACTTGCAGCGCCCCGATGCCCTGCAACTCTACTTTCGTCACGCGCAACTGGTATTGCCCGCGCGGCTCATAAACCGTCACCTCGCCTTGCAGCGTGACCTTGCGTCCGTCCTCCAACAGCGCGCGATCCACCTGCGCCTCCCCCCGAAACAGAACGCAGCTCAACTGCGCGCCGGCGTCCTTAAGCGTGAAATAGATGTGGCCGGAACTCTGGAGGCGCAAGTTGGTGACTTCGCCTGTTACCCAAACCTCGCCCACCTGCTGTTCGAGCAGGCGCTTGATCTGCCACGTCAGTTCGGTGACGGACAGTACCTTGCGAATCTGTTCGGGCGGGAACAGCTCGCCGAAGTCCCACTGGGATTTGGCTTGGCGTGGCATTTGGCTCAGGCGAAACGGAATAGGAAAGCAAGACAGGAAAATTGAAGACAGGGAAATGAAAAGAAATTCCATTTTCCTGTCCTTGCTGTGGATGTCATCTACTGGAGGACCTCCGACACCCGTCTGATACTCGTTGCCTTTCCACTCGAGTCATCAATCTCGACCACTGCGCCCTGCAACAAGACGCGCTCTTTGGCTACTTCAAACTTCTGCGGCATGCTCGTCATGAACCGCCGGATGATCGGCTCGATCTCGCGCCCCAGCACGCTCTCGTGCGGTCCGGTGAACCCGCCATCGCTGAGGAACGCTGTCCCGCCGGGGAAAATCTGCTCGTCGGCGGTCTGGACATGCGTGTGCGTTCCAATCACCGCGCTCACCTGCCCATCGAGCATCCGCGCCAGCGCGATCTTCTCCGACGTCGCCTCGGCATGAAAGTCAACAAAGATGATTCTCGTCGCCCGGCGCAGGCGCTCGACCTCCGCCAGCGCGGCATGGAACGGATTCTCCAGCGGCGGCATGAAGGTGCGCCCCTGGAGGTTGAGAACGGCCACTGGCGGCAGGCCCGGCGCCTCGAAGATTACGCTGCCCTGGCCGGGGGTGCCGGGCGGATAATTCAGTGGGCGCACAAATCGGCGCTCGCCTTCCAGCAACCCCATGACTTCCTTCTGGTCCCACAAATGGTCGCCGCTGGTCATGATATCAACTCCGGCGGAGAATATTTCCTCGGCCGTGTTCATCGTGATGCCCGAGCCGCCCGCGGCGTTTTCGCCGTTGGCCACCACCACGCTCAACTGATGCTGCTGGCGCAAGCGGGGCACCAGCTCCTTGACCGCCTGCCGCCCCGGGTGCCCAACGATATCCGCGATGAAGAGCAGTTTCACGTCTCCACAGTAACCGCCGCCCGCCTGCCCGCAAGCCGTTTCCCCCGTCCACCCTTATCACCTATCACATATCACGCATCACGTTTCACGTTTGACACCTCGGCTCTGCTTTCTGACCCCCATTGCCATCCCATCACCTCCGCACTATTCTCCCCCCATGAACGCGTTCCCCGTCAGCCCCGACAAACAGGCCCGGCTCGCGCAACGCATGGCTGCGCTGGGCGTGCGCGAGGCCGACCTCGAAGAAACCTTCGTCCGCTCGGGCGGCCACGGCGGCCAGAACGTCAACAAGACGTCCACGTGCGTCATGCTGCTCCACCGGCCGACCGGCCTGCAGGTCAAATGCCAGGCCACGCGCCAACAGGGGCTTAACCGCTTCCTGGCGCGCCGGCTCCTGCTTGACAAGCTCGAGGAGCTGAGGACTGGCCACGTCGCCGCCGAGCGCGCCCGCGTCGAGAAAATCCGCCGCCAGAAACGCCGCCGCAGCCGCCGCGCCAAACAGCGGATGCTGGCCGATAAAGCCCACCACGCCGCCAGGAAGGAAGCTCGCCGCCCTGTTACCTCGGATTAGCGCGCCGCAGCTCGTAAGGGGGCTCGCAGGGGACTGCGAGCTCTACCGGGCGGCGCGATGGACCTGGCGCGACAGGCCCAGACCAAGGCCGGCGGCGATGCTGAGGCTGCCGAAGAGGTGGCCCCAGTGGAGCTTCTCATTCAGCCAAAGAGCGGCAATGAGAACGCCGAAAACGGATTGGGCAAAGATCGTGAGGGCAGCGACGTTGACGGGACATTTGCGGATGACGACGAGCCAAAGGGTGTAGCCGAGGACGGTGCAAATAATGGCCAGCGCGAACAGGAGGCCCCAGGCGGAGAAGGGGAGTGTCCTGGCGGCGCGGAGGGTTTGGGGTCCATCAAGGAGCAAGTTGGCGGCGGTGCCGGCGAACAGCGTGACGGCAACGGTTTTGGCTTCGCTGGCGCGGGTGACGATGGGTTTGCCGACGATGGAGTAGCCGGTCTCGCAAACGAAGGACGAGATGAAAATGAGGCTCGGGGCAAGGCCGGCCAATTGAAAGTCGGTGCGCCAAACGCGATTGAGGAGGGCAACGCCGCAGATACCGAGGAAGAAACCCGCCAGGCGGCGCGGGCCGATGCGTTCGCGCAGGAAAACCGCCGCCGCGACGGTGGTGAGGAGCGGCTCGATGGCCATGAGGACGGCGGAATTGCCGGCGGTGCCCACCTGGTTGGCGTAGGCCTGCAGGCGCTGGCCGACGACGAAAAGGAACACGCCCATAAGACAGGCGTTGAAGAGATCGCGGCCTCGCGGCGCCGGGCCGCGCAGGAATGGCCATGCCGGCAAAAAGCAGAGAGCAGCCAGACCGAAGCGCAGGGTAACGATGCCGCCGGGCGAAAGGTGCGCGCCGAGTATCTTGTAGGCGGGATAGACGCAGCCCCAAGCGAGGTTGGCCAGCAACAAAAGAATTAGATATGACGGCTTCATCCGCGTCCAAAGAGACTGGAACAGAATCGGTTTGGCCGGGGCGATGCAAGCTTTGTTTGGGGCCGACCGAGATAGGCGTTTACAGTGCGGCAGTGCCGTGGGTAGTCTATAGTGCTTCGATTGCAATGAAGAAGTTTATATTTCTGATAGTCCTCGTGGGCTTGGCGGTGGGCGCTTATTACGGCTGGAACCATTGGCAGAAGGTCAACCAGGCCGCCGCGAGCCTCGGGCGGCCCACGACCGCCACGGTGGAGTTGCGCAACATCAACTTTAGCGTGAACGCCGCCGGGGAGATCGCCCCGGCCGAGCAGGTCTCGGTCCGGCCCGAAATCAACGGGTTGTTGGAGGAGTTGCCGGTGGATGTCGGGGACCACGTGAAGAAGGACGCCCTGCTGTTCAAGCTGGACGACAAGCTCTTGCAGCAGCAACGCGCCTCCAACGTGACGGACATCGAGAAAGCGAAGTTGAGCCTGGAAAAGGCCGAGCGGGACTACAAGCGGTCGCGGCAGTTGCTGGCGGATAAACTCATCTCGCAGGAGGTTTACGACGACACCAAGACCGCTTACGACCTGGCCAAGAACGCGCTCGAGCGGGCACAGAAAGACCTGGACCTGACCGACGAGCAGCTCACCAAGACCGTGGTGCGGGCGCCGTTTGATTGCACCGTGCTGACGCGGCCGGTTTCCATCGGCCAGGCTGTCTCCGGCTCCGGCGGCTTCAACAGCGGGACGGAGGTACTGACCATCGCCGACTTGAATGCGATGATCATTAACGCGCAGGTGAACCAGGCCGATGTGCCCCGGCTCAAGGTGAGCGAGACGGTGGAGGTGACGGTGGAAGCGGTGGCGGGTTTGAGTGTCACCGGCGTGGTGGAGCGCGTGTATCCGCAAGCCACGATCAAGAACAACATCAAAGGCTACCCGGCACGCATCGCACTGAAGAATGTGGACCCCCGCATCCGCCCCGGGATGACGGCCAACGTGAAGATTCCCGTGGCGTCCGCTGCGAATGTGACGGCCGTGCCGTTGGCGGCGGTGTTCACGGAGAAGACCTCGGAGAATGGCCCGATGGAACGCTTCGTCTATGTGCAGCAAGAGGAGGCATTCGAAAAGCGCAATGTGAAGGTTGGTGTTTCGGATTTCTTTTATGCCGAGATCCAGGAGGGCCTCAAGCCGGGGGAGGTTGTCGCCCTGGAGCTGCCGAAGGAAGAGCGTGAGAAAAAGGCGCGGGAATTGGCCAGCCAGAAGAAGAGCCCCGGCGAAACTGCCAGCCTCGGCGCGAGACCCGGTGGGCCAGCAAGCGGAACTCGCACCAACGTCGGCCCGGCTTCCGGCGGCGCGTCAGCGGGCGCCGCTACAGCCGGGAAGTCAGCCACAACCGGAAGCTCCAGCACAGGCGCGAGCGGCGCCTCACGCTGAGCCGTTTCACGTCTCACGTTTCACGCATCACGCTTCCCATGGCCTTGGTCGAACTCCGCAACGTCAGCAAGATTTATCGCCTGGGCGAGGAGGAAATCCGGGCGCTCGACGACGTCAGTCTCGACATTGGGGAAGGCGAGTTTATTTCCATCACCGGTCCGTCGGGCAGCGGGAAGTCCACGTTGATGCACATCCTGGGTTGCCTGGACTCGCCGACCAGGGGAACGATCAAACTGGATGGGGTGATGATCGAGCACGCCTCGTCGCGCGAGCTGGCGGCCATCCGCAACCGGAAGATTGGGTTCGTGTTCCAGTTCTTCAACCTGCTGCCGAAGCTCAACGTGGTGCAAAACGTGGAGCTGCCGATGATTTATAGCGGCATTTCCGCCCGAGAGCGCCGCCAGCGCGCGCTAGAGGCTTTGAACATGGTGGACCTGGCGAACCGCGCCCGGCATCGGCCCAGCCAGCTCTCGGGCGGACAGCAGCAGCGGGCCGCTATCGCGCGGGCCTTGGTCAACAAGCCGCGAATCGTTTTCGCCGACGAGCCGACCGGCAATCTCGACTCGCATACGGGAGACGCCATCCTCCAGCTTTTTCGCAAGCTCAGCCAGGAAGGCCGCACGATCGTCCTGGTCACACACGATCCCGAAATCGCCGCGGTCACGCCTCGCCGCATCGAGATCCGCGACGGCAAGATCGCATCCAAAGTGGATTTGACCCTCGCTGGCCCCCAACGGCAGGCGCATCCCTCCGGCGAGACGGTTACCGCTGGAACATGAGCGCGCCGCGGCTCAAGACCTCGCCCGAGCTGCTCCGCCATTCGTCGGCGCAGCTTGGCATCACCGTCCTCGCCGGCATGCGCGAGATTTGGGCGCACAAGTTCCGCTCGCTGCTGACGATGCTGGGGATAATTCTTGGGGTCTCCAGTCTTGTGGCCATGTCGGCGCTGGTCTCGGGCATGGAGAAGGGCGCCCGGGAGGCGCTTATCGCCATTGGCGGGCTGGAGAAGGTCCGGGTCGAACCCTCCAGCATCCCCATCGAGCAGCGGCACTTGTCCGACCAGGCGGTGGGCATCACCATCAACGACGTTTACGCCGTGCAGCACAGCGCTCCGCTGGTGACACGCTCCTCCCCCGAAATGCGCTTGGGAGCGACGCTCAGCGCCAACGGCAAGACGTTCCGCTGTTGGTATTGCGCCGGGGTGTGGCCGGTCGCCCTGGAGCTGAACGAGCATGTCATCGAGCATGGCCGCATGTTCAACGAGCTGGACGATGAGATGGCGCGCAGCGTGTGCGTCATCGGCACCGCCTCGCGCGACGAACTCTGGGGCTCGCCGGAGAAGGTTGGCCGCGAGATTATCCCCGTGGGCGAGACGATTTACATCAACGGGGTGCCCTTTACCATCATTGGCATGTTTCAGCACTACGAGAGCGAAGCGGACCGCAAAGCGCGCGAATTGGCCAAGAGCCAGCCGGCAGGCCAGCCGAGTGGCGGCGTGGCGCGCAATCGCGGCTGGGGCAGCAGCCGGCGGCGCGGTGGCTTCGTTTTCTACCTCAAGAACGCCACCGTCTATATGCCGCTCAATACCATGTGGATGAAGTTTCGCGCCGGCGCGAGTCAGGTTTCCATCTCCTCAGGCGGCTCCTTCCGCACTGTGACCACCGTGACGGGAACGTCCGGGGACCCGCGGCTGTCGAGCCTGGAGCTGAAGATCGCCGGCATAGAAAGGTTGCCCGAATCGTTGCAACAAATCCGCAATGTCCTGATGTGTACTCACAAAGGCATCGAGGATTTTGCCTTTCGCACACAGGAGGACTGGGCGGACACCATCAACCTGTTCATCCACAATGCCCGGATAAGCGGCGGTCTGATTGCCGGCATCAGCCTGTTGGTCGGTGGCATTGGCATTATGAACATCATGCTCGCCAGCATCTCGGAGCGTGTGCGCGAAATCGGCATCCGCAAGTCGGTCGGCGCCGCCACAAGCGATATCTTCCTCCAGATCCTGGTCGAATCGGTGGTCATTGCCATCCTCGGCGGCGTTGTCGGCCTGGCAACCTCGTTCGCGTTGGTCGAAATGATCAGCTCCTTTTCGCCGACCGACAACGCGCCCATCATTTCCGTCACCGCCCTCGCGGTCGCCTTCGGCTTTAGTGTCCTCGTGGGCATCCTCGCCGGCATTGTCCCCGCGATCAAGGCCGCCAAGCTGAATCCCATCCAGGCGCTGAGATACGAATGACGCTCTCCAACACCATCCTGGTCGGCCTGAAGGAAGTGTGGTCCCACAAGTTCCGCTCGTTGCTTACCATGCTCGGGATTATTCTGGGGGTGGCGAGCCTGGTCGGCATGGCGGCCATCATCAAAGGCATGGAGAATGGCATGAAGGAAACCATGATCGCCATGGGCGGCGCGGACAAAGTCAATGTGGACGAACAGGAGGTGCCCGCCGAACAGGAGCATCTGGCCGACCAGGCGCAGGGGAATACCATGGCGGATGTCGAGGCCTTGCGGCGATGTGCCCCGCTCATGCGGCTGGTTTCACCCAAGATGGACATTGACGACATCGTGGCCAGCCGCGGTGATAAGAAGATCGTTGCCTGGGGGGATTCCGCCGGGGTTTGGCCCGCAGTGCTGGAGGTGAATCTGCTTACGGTCGAACATGGCCGCTTTTTCAACGAGATGGACGAAGAGAACGCGAACGCCGTCTGTGTCATTGGCACGGGCATTCGCGACGAGCTGTTCGGGTCGCCCGAAGACACTGGACGCGAGATCATCCCGCTCGGTGAAGTCATCAATCTCAACGGCCAGCCCTTCACCATTGTGGGCATGTTCACCCATTATGAGAGCGAGCAGGACAAGAAGAAGCGGGAACTGGCGAAGCAAAAACCGCAGGAGCCTCGAGCCGGTCCTGCGCGGAATCGTGGCTGGGGCCGGCGCGTCAATTGGGCGTTCGAGCGCAAGAACCTCACCATCTACATGCCGCTGAACACCGCTTACATTCGTTTCCGCGCCGCGGGCAACGGAACCGGCATCCCCGACAACCACCTGAGCGACATTGGCCTCAAGGTGACTGACCTGGAACAAATGGAACCTGCCCTGCAACAGGCGCGCAACGTCCTCATGCTCACGCATCGCGGCATCGAGGATTTCGGCTTCCGCACCCAGGAAAACCAGATCGAGAGCATTGACAAGCAGATTCACAACGCCCGCATGAGCGGCGGGGTGATTGCGGGCATCAGCCTGCTGGTGGGCGGCATCGGGATCATGAACATCATGCTGGCCAGCATCAACGAGCGCATCCGCGAGATCGGCATCTGCAAGGCGGTCGGCGCGACCGGCTTCTCCATCTTCACCCAGGTGCTGATCGAAAGCGTCGTTATCGCCCTGCTCGGCGCGGCGCTGGGCGTGGTCGCCTCCTACGGCTTTGTGCGCGTGCTGGAACAGATCTCTCCGACGGCCAACGCGCCGGTCATCACCCCGGTGGCGATGATGGTTGCCGTGGCCTTTAGTGCCGCCGTTGGCGTTTGCGCCGGGCTCTTCCCGGCATTCAAAGCCGCCCGGCTCGACCCCATCCAGTCGCTCAGATACGAATAGAGAGGACTGCCTGTTGGGTAAGGCGATCCGCTACTGCGGCTCGATCCTGATGACGTGCTCCACCGGCACGAAAGCCGCTCCGATCGCAGCTACCAGCGGCTCACGCTCCTTCTCGCTTTGCGCGGCCACGCCTTCCATGTCGGCCTTGGCTTCCGGGCTGCGGAATATCTGCTTGATCTGTTTGGTTTCGAATACCTGTTTGGCCGCAACCGCCGCGTCCACTTTGGCGAACGCTTCGCTGAACGGGTTCCGGGGAAACTCCTCGGCCAGATTGATTCCGTGTGCTAGTTGGTCAGCGGAGAAGGTCTTGCTGTCGTCCCCCCAGGTGACTCTGTAATTCCCAGGCTTGCCATTCTTGGCGACCAGCGTCAGCCGGTTGAACTCCGAATTGAAAGGAATGAGCGTCATGGCCGAACGAATGCTGTTATCTTTGGTCGGATCATCATCGCCACAGACCGGGTACGATAGTTTGGCTTGGTCGGCCGGGGCGCAGGCACAGAACGGGTAGCGCGAACTCTTGATCGTAAAGACGCCGTTTTTTCCCGCGACCAGTTTGTGGCCTTTGGAGGTTGTCATCTTGTTCTTCCGCAAATCCACCGCAAACGTTCCGATATCGCCGTTCAGGCCGAAGGCTTTCAGGAAGGTGTAGGCCATTACGGTATGGCCCGCCCAACCCGGATGCACCCCGTCGTGCCCGGCGATGGCGTAATCGGCCCCGTATTTCTTTTGCGCCGCCGCGCCCGCCGTCAGCATTGGCCAGAATACGTCGGCAAAAGCGACCTTCTCCTTTTCGGCGATCTCCACACCGATGTTCCGAAGATGGCAAAGATTGAGGTTCAAGTCCCTCACGGTGCCGTTGGTGGGATTACTCCAGCGGGGATTTTTGCCCACGCACCCGGGCGAGCCTTGAATCGCTCGCACCGCATTGGCTTTGAAGGCCTCCACCACCGCCGTCGAGCTCTCGCGATACTTCAGGCCGATGCGGTCTTCATAACGGCGATACTCATGGTCGTTCATGCCGTAGCACGTGGTGGCAACGGTCGGCTGGAAGCGGAGGCAATCGTTGGTCATGCGGGCTAGAAACCCGGGCGCCCGCTCGCCGCCCCAGCCGAACTGCCGCACCGACACTTTCAGCTCCGGCACGCACATTGTCAGGTAATCCTCCAGGATGCGGGAATACATCTTCTGCTCGGTGATCGAATCGCCGCAAATGGCCAGGCGATCACCCCGGCTGAGAACGGGCCTTTGGGGCTGAGGCGCCTTGAGGGGTTCAAAGCCGCTGAGGCTGGCATCATTCGGTATTTGCTCCAACGTTTGGGCCGCTGCCGTGAGGCAGACCAGGCATCCGAGAAGAAGAGTAAATCTTGCACGCATAAGTTCGATGAGCGCAATTCTCTGGGTTTGGTGGGTCTGCGTCAAGACGCGAGTCGAAGTCCACGCTGCCGTCACCCTGTCGCTTTCCACGCATTTCTTTGTTGCAACGATCGCGCCTTCTTGATATGAACTTCCCCGGCTCGAAAACACAACGCATGTAAGCAACCAAGCTATTCAACCAATTACTGAAATCAAATTAGCCTAGCTTTGGCTACGGTCTCGTCGAAATCCGGGAAGATATTCGCTTCAAGACCTTCCGACAGCGCGCCCACTCGGGCGCGGCTGTGGTGCTCTTGAGGCCGACCCCTTCCCGGAGCCGCGACGAGGGTGCGCAGTTCGCGCCCCTTCATTCCCATGCCGAAGGCTCCGCACACAAGGAGAAATGTATGAACAAATGGCAGTCGGCATTCGCAGTCGCGCTAGCCGCCTTGGCGCTGGCGCTCACCCTTTGTCCCCCCTTCACCCTCCGAGGTCAACCCCATCTTACCGACGCCCAGATACTGGCCCTGCGACCGGCGCCACCAAACCTCGTGCCCGCTTCTGGCACCTTTTGGTCCGTCTCGCGCCCGGACGATCCACCCTACCCAGCAAACCCCTACCCCGATTTGCCCGCCTACCAGCTCCCGGACGGCTCCTGGCTCGTGGACGACAGCACCATTCAGTTCCCCGCTCCGGGCCAGACCGCCGACGCCTCGACTGCCGCCCGCAGCTTCCTGACCCAGCGCAGCCTGGCCGGACCGCAAAGCTTGGCCTCGCCCATGCTCAATGAGGCGAGTATTCCTAACATAACCGACTTCACCAATTGGCCTCCGCAGGACAGTCCCAGCGCACCGCAACTCCTCTCGCCCGGCTCCGTTCCGCCCTTCGGCACCTTCTGGTTTCTGGTCAATTCCAACTATCCTCCGTTACCGTTTGACCCGTTTCCCCAGTCTCAATGCGACGTCTATGCCCTCTCGGACGGCTCCTTCCTGGTTGACGACAGCTCGACCAACTGGCCAGCTTATGCACCCTCGGGCGGCGGTGGCGGCGGCCCCCAGCCCTCGTATTCCTCCAACGACTTGTGGCTAGACATCACCAGCCTGACCAACTCGCTGGCGCACCTCATCCTGCACGGCACGGTTCCGGGCACCACCTACACCATCCTCTCCCGCCAGTCTTTTTCCCCTAACGACCCGTGGGACGCCGAGCAACTGCTCGTCGGCGCTGCGGGCCAAGACTGGACTCCGATTCAAATTCCCACCTCTGGCCGGCGCGTCTTGTTCTTTCGGGCCCACGTTGGCACCGACACGCCCCAGCGGCTCTGGCTCCAAGCTGTCAGCGTCGCCAACAACTGCTTCAACATCATCCTCCACGGCACCACCGAGAATACGACCTACGACCTGCTTTCAACCACGGCCTTGACTAGCACCAACCACTGGGACGACTGGGCCGTGGAGACCAACTTCCCCGGAACCCCCGGCCAGTACTGGACCCCGCTTTCCATCCCGCTCTCTGGCCGTCCGAACCTGTTTCTTTCAGCCCGCTCGTGGATTGACAATGATGGCAACGGCCTTCCCGATTGGTGGGAACGGTTTTACTTCGGCACCAACGGCCTGGATCCCTACTCCCTCTGCCCCTCCGGCGACGGCTGGACCCTCCTCCAAGCCTATCAGAACGGCTGGAACCCGTACCTCTTCTACACCCCGCCGCCACCAAAAAACGTCGTCGCCCGCCTCGATGCCACAGGAACCAACGTAATCATCACCTGGCAATGCGGCGGCGGGCCAGTCACCAATTACGTTATCGAAGCCGCTTGCTGTGGCGTGCCCGAATCAGCGGCTGGGCAAGTTGGTCAGGTCAGCGCCTCCAATTTCACGTTCACTTACACTCCGGATTACCCGCTCAATGACCCCAATTTCTGCCAACCCTGTTGCTTTGTCCGCGCCTGGTTCACGAATGGCTCGTCCGCAGTTAGCCAGCCAAGCCCGGCATCGCCCTTCAACCCAAGCTTGACGTTGGATGCATACGTAATCCGTGGCCCGGGCGGCCATCATTATCTGGCCGTATCCTCGCTACCCAACTCCGTGACTACCCTCCGCTTGGTCTCGGACGATGGGACAGGCCAGTTTCCAGGTTTCAATATTCCTGCCTCGAATATCGTCAACGGCGTCCTGCTCCTCCCCGATGCGCAATTCCAGTCGCTTTCTGGAAGCTGTTGGATTCGGGCGTTTACCCCCTCAGGCGCGTTTGGGGATTATGTATATGTGGGTCCCATCGTTGCCACCGAGGCACGGTCCGGGGCGCCATTCACATTCGTAAACGCTTCCCCGCACCTGAAAGAGAACCTGAAATTCCTCTTGCAGTCCGCCACAATCACGGAGCCCTTCAGCTACGCCCCTGGCTCGGGGGGTCCCTTTAGCGATCCGAGCCTTGTCTGGTCTCCGGAATCCTACTTTGCCCGGCCTCCCAGCCCTGCCAACTACGAGTACTATGGCTTTCACGTATTCAGCTCAAACCTCAACTACTCAGTGATGCAGGAACTCCGGCCAGTCCAGGAGAATTTCCTGTGGCGCAACTTCGCTTACGACGTTGGAGACTTTAGCTCTTCCGGCGATTGGACCAACGGCGTGCATTACACCCGAGAATGGCCCGGCCTACGCTGGCTCTCTGCTCCGAATTATCAATTCACCGGCACGAACCTTGACTCCTTACCTCTGGCCCTCTCCGTGACCGACCACCCGTACCTGTTCGCCCGCTCGATTCCTTATTACTCGATGGACCAGTTCTCAGATGACCTGGTGGAGATCGGCCTGGCTGTGACCGGCAACAACCTCGGCAGTTGCACCCTTGCTTTGCCGAGCGGCCTCCGCAACCTGTACGGGCTGCCGCTGAACTCGGTTTGGTTTGGGTACAGTCCTCTCACATACCACGTTCTGACCGCTGGGGGTGCCTCAGCGGTTGGATCGTGGGACGGGGCTGACTATTTCTGCAAAGCCCAGGCCCCCGACCTGCAAACCGGTGGCTATTACTTCGCCAGCCAAACACGCTATCTTGCCTTCGGTCCATACGATGATATAAGCGGCGAGTATATTGGCCCCCCTCCGCCCTTACCCGGTTCCCCCACCTTCTACACAACCAACACCTCCCCGCTGCTCATCGCGGGCTTCGGCCAGCCCTTCACCGTCAGCGGTTGGGCCCAACAGGCCATCACCACCAACTATTACACCGGCAAATACGCCTACCTTGAGCAGTATTTCGACCACGCCTACACGATAGACCAAAACGGCAACGTGACCACCAACAGCGCCGGCCTCCTCTCCCCCTACGGCGAGTTCCTCCCCATGCAACCCGGTCCCGCTGCCCTCGTCACCCTGCCCGACCTCGACACCGGCCAGCGCGGCACCGGTATCGTCCACGTCATCAAACTGCAATTGGACGTCAACCACGACGGCACGATGGACCTGAGCTTCGGAGGGCCAGATAACACCTCGCAGGAACGTCCGTTCGTCTTTTGGCTCAACAACGATCACGATGCTCCGGGCCACGGAGGTGCTCCGGACCGAGAATTACCCTGCCCGCCAGCTGCACCAGATTACCTCACTGGGGGCATCTACTCAGCCAGGGATCTAGAAGACTACGCCCGCCTCTGGTTCATAGGCCTGCCACCCCTCTCCGCTGCTAATGGTTACTCGGTCAGCCTTTCTTGGGGAACCATCGCCAGTGGCCACCCCAGTATCCTGATCTTCCAAGCCTGGGAAGCCGATGGAGGGATAGCCTACTTGACTAACGCCTTCACTGCAGCCGACCAACTCAATTCCTCGGACTACAACAGGAGCATCGGAACGGTCTCAAACAGCGCACTCGCGTTCCCGCCGGATGCATTCGCAGGCGGGGGTAACTATCACTTCCTATTCGAGGCCGCCGGCGTGGGGAGCGGCCAATTGATGTTAACAGTCTCGCAAGGAACAAACATCTTGGCCCAAACCTCAGCTTGGCTCGATCTACGCGACGTGAAGGACATGTTCGAGCAGGCACGCGTTACTAACGTGGTGACCACCTTCCCCGCTATGCGCAACACTATCAACACAAGCGACTTCACGATCGATCACCAACTGCCCACGTCTTCGGACGAGGCAAAGGAGGTCATCGTGCTCGTCCACGGATGGAACAATGACCCGTGGCAATCCGAGAACTACGCGGAGACAATGTTCAAGCGCCTATTTTGGCAGGGCTATCGGGGGCGTTTTGTGGCCTTGCGTTGGCCTACGCTGTCCGGAGAGACCGATCCCTGGACCTCCTTGCTCACCTACAACCGAAGCGAATACATCGCGTTTCGTTCCGCAACCGGGGCTTCGGCCTATTTCGACTGGTTGCGCGCTCGGTTCCTGGATTACACGATCAATGTCTGCGCTCACAGCATGGGCAACGTTCTCATGATGGAAGCGCTCAAGTTGCAGTTGGCCGCAGGCTCACATTCCATTGACAATTATGTGCTGATGGAAGCCGCTGTGCCGGCGCATTGTTACGATACGAATGCCCCGGTTTGTCCCGGCCTCTTTACCACAGAGACGCCGCCTCAGACCCCGGACACGTATCGCGGTTATCCCGGAGCCATTAATGCGGCCCTTCGGCCAGGCGGGCACATGTTCAACTTTTTCAACACCAACGATTTTGCCCTGGCAGCATGGGTCGGCAACCAGCTTTTAAATAAGCCGCAACCACCTTGGTATTACATGGGACCGAATCTACAGCCCTACCTCTTCCCGAGTACGCCCGTGACCGACCCGAGAGAGGTCATGGCCTTTGCGGCGAGGCCGCGCTCGTATGCTGTAGGTGCGCAACCCGGCGTGGATAGCGTCATCCTGGGCAGCGAAGTTGATCTGGCAGGAGCTTTCGGATTCGGCCGCGAGGAGTCAGACCACAGCGGGCAGTTCAATCGCGCCATACAGCAGGTTTTGAACTTTTATTTCACCCTCCTCCGGCGCCTTAACAACAGCCAACCATGAAAAAGAACTTCCTCGTTCTGATTGGCCTGATCGGCGTTTGTGCTTTGGTTCTCTGGTTGGCAGGCCGAAACAGGCGGGAGGCTGTGCCGATGCCCCCTGAGCCCGCACCATCCCGGCAGAAGCCAGACCTGGCAACCCGTCCGACGAAAGCGCCATCACAGCCTAGCGCTGTTCAGAGTGCGACAAACCAACAGGGCCAACCGATGTCTGATGCCGATTTCGAGGCCTACGGGCGAAGGGCAATCGCTGAACAGCAGGCCCGTCAAAAGGAGGGGTGGGAAAGGTGGAAAGCCCAGTGGGACACACCTATAGAATTCTACGGCAAAGTAGTTGACGAAATCGAAGTGTCGGTCCGCGACGCCGCTATCGACTTTTCACGCGTGGACGTCCATGGGGTTGCGCAGCACAGCTCCGCGATCAGCGACGGCTCAGGTCTATTTTCCCTGACCGGAGTCCGGGGCAAAGACCTTAGCGTCGAAGTCACAAAGCAGGGCTACTACACGTCTCGCCGAAATCAAACTATGTTTTTGTACACGGATATTTCGGGTCGCGGGACGTTCACTCCTGACGCTTCAAATCCCGTTATCTTCCAATTACGCAAAAAGGGGCCGGGTACCGATTTGGTGACCTCACAATACGGAGTCCGGCCCAACCTTGGCATTCGAGCGCCGCGAGACGGAACGCCGGTTCGCGTGGACCTGCTGAGCCGTAAGGTTGGAGATGCCGGGCCGTTGGAAATCAGCCAGGTTAAGCCCGACTACGCGCACTGGCAGCAAGCCACCGAGTGGACATTCCGTATGGCGATACCCGACGGTGGTTTTGTCGAATACGACGAGGAGTTTCCATTCCAAGCGCCGGAAGCTGGATACCAACCGGCAATCCAGTTTCACTTCAAGAGCGGCGAGACGAACTGGACGACTACATTGCAGAAGCAATACTACATCGCCTTTGGGCAGCCCCGACGTTACGGGCGTCTTGTCGCAGAGACCGCCATTGAGATGGAGGGTGCCCGTCTTACATACGTCATCAATCCAGACGGCTCGCGGTATTTGGAGCCGAGATGAATCAGCCACTGTCAGGAACCACGAAGGTAGCGTTGGGCGTGGCGCTTCCCATGACTACCTTTTTGATCTTCGACATGCTGCTTTTCCGGTCGGTCGGTGGCAAAGGGGAAGATTTAGGCTTCGGAGGCATGGCTCTCTTATTTTGGTCATTTATTATTCTGCCCGTGTTGCTCGCTGCTGGTGCCCTGTTGATGCGTCCCAATTGGAAGAGTAAGACCGCTGTCGTTCTGGTGGGATTCGTTTTGCCGACAGTTGTCGCATTGTACGAATATCATTATCTCTATGGCCACGGATCAAGGGGCGGATAGGGGCGTGCCTGAGCCGTCGCAAGCGCACCTACTTCATCATCTACACTATCTTGTGCGTTTTCCTCGCCATCAATGTCGTTGGATGCCGAGCTTTCTGGTCTGACTTTCGAGGCATCCGATAGCGCCGAACGACCCCAATGTGGGAGTTGTACGGAGGGGGCTTGTCTTTGGCTACGCCGTTCCTTGGATTACCCAAGCTCTGCGGAAGGAGAAGTGAAGCCCCCCGTCGCCAAGACTTGCTGCCGTCCGCTTCCCCTTAAGAGAGCTACGCCACGAAACGCGTCAACACTTCGCTCCCCCGCTGGCGCTCCCTCTCCTCGGTTTTCTGAGCGCCCCCGCTCCCTTTCTTGGTCATCACGGTCAGCGCCTTTTTGAGCTTTCGATGCTCCAACCAAACACAACTGTTGCGGAATCCCGGCAAAGGGGGTTTAATCCGGGCAACCGAACGAAAGGAATCACTGAGAAAAGAACTGAACGGCAACAACTGAATCTTGCGTAGCTTCCGGCTGCGGTTGCTCTTGAATCTGGAGAATTCTGTCGCAGAACCGCGCCCAGTTCACGCCCAAATCGGGCGTGGCTTGGCGTCCATTCTGCGACGGGCTCTCCAGAGCCTAAGAGCGGTGGGTGCTGAGTTCACGCCCCTTTCTTTTCCCGCACCGGGTCGCGAGTCCCGCCACAAGGAAAACAATAAGCCATGAACACTCCACCCACACCCGAACCCCGCTCATTTGCCGATGCCCTCGCCGACATCCGCTTCCTCCACCAGCGTGTCGCCACCGCCACCAGGGCTCTGCTCAGGAAGCGCGGCTGGCGCCACACCTGTCTGAACCCCGCCCATCTCCGGCTCTGGTCCAAGAAACTCCCGGACGGTCGCACCCTCCTGACAGACCTCGACACCGCCCTGGCCATCGAGTCCTCCCTCGGGCACCAGCCTCCTTTTCCTGCGGCTCCCTGCGTCTCTCGCCAGTGCAGCGTTGTGGACTCCAAACGCCTTCGCCCCCGGCACTTCAGACCCTGAACTCTGCACTCCAGACGTTAGCCTCGGCCCCCCGCCGACCAGATCGTGCCCGGTGCCTTGCGATGCCAGTCATGCCTCTTGCGCACGGTGGCACGCTCCAGTGTTCCACTAGTGTTTCTCTAGTGCTCCTCTAGTGTTAGGCGCTCTTCTCCGCCTCCCGCCGCTCCCTCCAGCCCCCGTCCTCCGGCCTCCAGCCGCCCCTGGCGGGCACGAAGGCACTGCCCACGAACTTCCCCACCTTATTCTCAAAGCCGTTCACCTGCTGCCACACCCGAATAAACACCTTCGCGCCTTCCAGCGGCACGTGGTACCTCTTCTGCCTCAGTCTCCTCCACTCCATCAGCTTCTTCAGATACAAATCCGTGATGTTAATCTCCCCTCCCTTCGCCGCCTGCACCAGCCCCAGAAACGCCCAGTTCCGGTTCTTCTCCACGCCCGCGTTGTACGGCGCCCAACTATATACCATCAGGTCCTCCAACGGCGGGCGCGCCTCCCGCCGAGCCGCTCCGGAAACCTTCAGCTTGAACACCGTCTTACCCTTCGCCTCCCGAATCTCGAATCCCGTCACCGGGTTCCGGCCGAACTGAGGCAATGACGGCGGATCGAAGAGCGGCCGCCGCTCGCAGGTCGCCAACACCCGGTTCAGCTTGATAAAGAGCAGTCGCCCCTCCAGCCGGTGAGATTCCCCCAGGCGCAATCGGCTGCGGACCAGTTCGGCAAGCCTCCGCCACCTCACCCGCTGTTCCTCCGTCAAATGGTTCCAGTTCCACGACCAATCCGCCATGTCCCCCCACACGGCCCGTTGCGCCGCGGTGCCGGGGTGCTGGCGAGGGACACGCTTGCATTGGAACGGCCCATACCGGTTCCGGCTGGCGACAACGTCACCCAACTTCCCAGTCTGTGCCACACCAATTGTCTTCATCGGGTCATATTCTTTCACCTTGCCCTCGCTCAGCCCGGCCACTCGTCGTGGCCCAAGCCTGCGGGCCTCACAGCCATCCCTTTGTCATCCTGTGGACCGACCTCCCAACTCTAGCACCGCCCCTGCCCGCCACGCAAGCGCGTGCGCTGCAAATCCTGCAACCTGCTCCCTGAAACTCAAGACCTCGTAGCTGGCAACGCGAGTTGAACAAAAACCTTGATCCGTTGCCGGCTGCGATTTCATGGATTCTTGAATCGGCTCTGCCTGCGCAGCGTCCCCACAGTAAACTGCATTGTCAGCCGCGAACGCGGGTGTATAATCTTCCCAATGCCAGTCGAGAACCGCATTGTCAAAGTGCAGAAGCGCAACCGGGCGCTGGTCAAGTTCGATGACACGCGCATGCGGCGGGCAATTCTGTATGCGGCCGAATCCATCGGCGGCTTCCGCCAGGATTTCCTGCCCGGCATCAATGACACGATCTTTGACGCACACGGCACGGACGACAAGATCGCTGAGTTTTTAGCGGATGCGGTCGTGATTTGCCTCAATTCCGATCCTCATCACCTGATTGCCAATTTCCCGCCGACGATTGAGACGATCCAGGACGAAGTGTTGCACGCTCTCCGCTCCTATGGTTTTCAGAATACCGCCGATGCTTATGCCTGCTATCGCTGGGGCCGGCATTGGTTGCGCGAAGGCGCCATCCAGCCCGATAAATTCGTGGGGAACGGCTTTCCGCGGGCGGCGATGGAAAAGACACTGGCCTGGAACCGCCAACGCGGATGCGACACCGTCGCCGGTCTGAACGAGATTGTCCGCGGGGGCAAGATCAAGTCGCTGGTGGACGAATCGCTCGCCCTCTATGAGCAATCGCTGGATGAGGCCGCGAAGAAGGTCATTCTCCGCCTCAATGCCGGGGACAAGCTGCGCATGATGTGGGTCAGCGGCCCCAGTTCGTCGGGGAAGACCACCACGACGGTGAAGCTGACGGAACGGCTGCAAGAGCAGGGCTTGCGTTTTCTGATGCTGAACCTCGACGACTACTTCTGGTCGCTCGTCGAGCATCCCACCGACTGGATCAACGACCGGAACTACGAGACTCCCGAGGCGCTGGATATTCAGTTGCTCAACCGTCATCTAACCGGCTTGCTCGAGGGCGAAGCGATCGAGAAGCCGATTTACAGCTTCAAAGAGGGCCGGCGCATTGCCACCAAACGCATCAAGCTTGAGCCTGACCAGGTTCTCCTGCTCGATTGCCTTCATGGGCTCTACCCCCCAATCACCGAAGGCATCCCCGCCTCGTCCCAGTTCCGTCTCTACATCGAGACCCAGAACGTGCTGTATGAAGGGGAAGGCAGCACCCAGCGGCTGACCCGGTTCACGGACGTGCGCCTGCTGCGGCGAATGCTGCGCGATGTGCAGCACCGCAACCACAGTCCGCTGCTGACCATTCTCCACTGGCATTACGTCCGCGCCGGCGAACTCTTCAGCATCATCCCGCTCAGCGGCTTGGCCGACCACGTGGTCAATGGCGGTTTCCCGTTCGATCTGCCGGTGCTCAAACCCTTCTTCTGCGGCCCCGGGGGGCATCTCCCCGCCCCGGCGGATTTTCAATCCTACGCCGGCTTCCTGGATGCCCGCATCCGCTATGACCACGTCTGCCGCCTGCTGGACTCGATTGAGGGCCTCAGCAAGGAGCAGGCGAACAATTACGACTTGATTCCCGGCGACACCGTCATCCGCGAGTTCATCGGCGGGAGCACGATCAAGATTCCCCATAATGAGTAACTGCGGCTTCCCATGAGAGTTTTTCTGGCATTGTTCCTGGGGCTTGTGATCGGCGGGGCGGCGGTCTGGTTTTACATCACCTACCAGGGCAACCCGCGGATGCAGGCGGCGCAAGACAAGGTCGAAACCGTCGCCAAATCGGCGCGCGACTCGGTTCAGAACGAGTTGCGCGTGCTCGACCTGCGCTCGGAGGATATTAAGGATGAGCTGGCTCGCACTGGCCAGGTTGTCCGCCGGAAAGCGCGGGAGGCGGGTCAGGCGGTTGCCGACGCCACGGCGGATGCGCGCACGACGGGCGCCATCAAAGCCAAACTGGTGACCAGCCGCGATCTGTCCGCCTTGAACATTTCGGTGAACACCACGGCGGGAGTGGTGACTCTCTCCGGCACGGTGTCCTCGTCCGAGCACATCGGCAAAGCCATGCTGCTGGCGATGGAGACCCAAGGGGTGCGGGAAGTGATCTCCACCTTGCAGGTGAAACCAAAAGGAAAAGGCGGCGGCGGTTGAGCCATCCCTCTTTCTATTGGAACAGAGGTTGCCGTTTGAGTCCGGCCTTGGTCTCGGCCTGGAGGAATTCGAGGTCGGCCCGGAGTTCGTCCTTGGTTTTCCGGTCCATCCGGTCAATGAAGAGGATGCCGTGGAGATGATCGGTTTCGTGCTGAACTGCGCGAGACAATAGACCACCGCAGCGAAAGTGGATCGGGTGGCCGTGGCGGTCGAGCGCCTTGACGTCCACCACATCCGGCCGGGTGATCTCGGCGAAGATTTCAGGAAAGCTCAGGCAACCTTCCGGGCCGGTCATGTCGGGCGTGCCGGGCACGGGTTTGATTTCGGGGTTGATCAGGACCAGAGGCATGAACTCGCTCACGTCGGCGGGGCGGCCTTGCAGTTCGAGGGTCGAGGGGCGATCGGGGACCTCGCGCACGTCAACGACAGTCACTTGCACAGCCAAACCAACCTGCTGGGCGGCCAAGCCGATCCCTTTGTAGGCGTACATGGTTTCGAGCATGTCCACAACGAGTTGTTGGATGGCCGGGGTGACGGCCGCGACGCGCGCGCCTTTCTGGCGCAGCACAGGCGTGCCGTATTTAACGACGGTCAGGAGCATAGGCAATCACCGTCGCTCACACGGGCCAGTTGCGCAACATCTGGGCGAGGTCGGCCAGGGTCGGGCTTTGACCGGTGCGGACGTAGAGGCCGCTGGTCGTGACGCCCGTTAGCAGGCACAGCGGGGTCGGGAAGCCGAGCAATTCGCCGAGGCAGAAGCCGGAATTGAAATGATCGCCGGCGCCGGTGGTGATCCTGGGTTTAGGGGTGAAGGGGCCGGCGATGAGCGCCGGGCCGTCGGGTCCGGAAGCCATGGCACAAGCGGTGGGATGCACGATGACGGTGTCCACCGGGATGCGCCGGTGGATTTGCTGGCAGAGCTGGAGCAGTTCTTCGGGCGAGTGTCCGGCGTGTGGCAAATCCAGGTTCCTGGCGATTTCGCAGGCTTCCTTCTCGTTCAGGCCGAGCGTGACGTCGAAGTGCTTCTGGAAGGCGCTCACCAGCTCCAGCGCGCGCGCGATGTCTGCCCGAGTGCGCTTCTCCGGGTCGGCAAGGTCAACGAAGAGCTTGCGGCGCGGGCCTTTCATGGCGGGGCAAATCTCCTGGAGCACCGCGGCCCAGATTGCGCTCATGTGGGGGAGCATGGTCCAGTTGACGAACCCGACGAGGTCCGCGCTGCCGAAGTGAGCAGCGAACTTGTCCAGGCCGAACCGGCTTTTGATATTCGACCAGTTCATTTGCTTGAGCGACTGGTGTTTGCCGAGCATGATCTTGCCGTCTTCAAATTCGAGCGCATCGGTGTAGCCGGGCTCGGCGATGGAATGAACCTCGGCCCGCCGCGCGAAATCGGCGAACACCGGGTGCAGGTTCGGGTAGCCGAGGATGCCGAGGTAAGTCACCTTGAAGCCGAAGCTGGCGAGGGCGTTCGCCATAATCGGGCCGTTGCCGCCCAGCTTGGTGAGCTGGCTGACCAATTCGACATTGGTGCTGCGGCCGGCTGCCGCGGCCAGCCGCTGGGCAAGCTGGGCTATGGTCGGCAGCCGCACGTACTTTTCCGCGCTCTCCCGTTTGTCCACCACGTGCAGGATTTCGTCCACGAACCCGTCGAGGCCGACAAAGGCTTTCATCGAACGGGCGCGGTTGACGGCGGCGAGCAGTTGAGAGGCGCAGTCTTCGCGTTGTGCGGGGTTGTTCATATTATGAGTGATTATTCCGTGATGCCGAGAAGCTGCAGGATTCGTTCGAGCTCGGCATCGCTAAAAAAGATGATCTCCAGAGCGCCTTTGCCCTTAGCATAGCGCAAATGCACTTTGGTACCCAATCGCTCGCGCAGCCGGTTCTCCAGGCTGGCGACGTGCGCATCGGGGGCAGTAGAGGGGGGCAAGCCGGGCTTGGCGGTCAAACCCCCAGCGCGGGCCTGGAGACGCGCGACCAGCGCTTCCGTTTGCCGAACATTGAGTCCTTCCTTAATGATGCGGTTGGTGGCGAGCTTTTGCTGCGCCTCGCTCGTCAAGGCGAGAATGACTTTCGCGTGGCCAAAGGAAACACGGCCTTCGCGGATTTCGCCCTGGATGGCCGGCGGCAGTTTGAGCAGGCGCAAGGCATTGGCCACAGCGGCACGGCTCTTACCCACTTTCGTGGCGACCTCCTCCTGCGTGAGTTGGAATTGGCCGACGAGCTGCGCGTAGCCCTGGGCCTCTTCAATCGGGTTTAGGTTTTCGCGCTGCAGGTTTTCGATGAGCGACAGCTCGAGCACCGCGCGGTCGTCGGCCGACCGCACGATGACCGGGACTTCGGCCAGGCCGAGCAGTTGCGCCGCGCGCCAGCGACGTTCCCCGGCGATGAGTTCCAGATGGTCGTCACGCTCGCGGACAATGAGGGGCTGGACAATGCCTTGTTCCCTGATAGAATCAGCCAGTTCGCGCAGCGTTTCCGGGGGGAAATCCTTGCGCGGCTGGAGAGGGCAGGGGCGAATGCGGCCGAGCGGAACGCGCTGCACGCGCTCCTGCATGTCCGCCGCGGGAGCGGCTTGCGCGTCTATGGTTGCGGCGGGCCCCGTAAGCGGCGGCTTGGCGATGGGGCTGTCGCCCAACAACGCGCCGAGGCCCCGGCCCAAAGCTGGTCTTGCCATGCGGCCAGAGTGTCGCAGGACGGGAGGGTTGTCAAATCAGGGTTGCAGCCTCTGGAGGTTCATGTTACAGAATACCCAGCTTAATCATGAAGCCTAAACTGGTTTCAATTGCATGAAAACACCCGCCGCAAATCGAGCCCGTCACTTGCGATTCGGCTTTACCCTCATCGAACTGCTGGTGGTTATCGCCATCATCGCCATCCTGGCGGCGCTGCTGTTGCCGGCGCTCAGCCGGGCCAGAACAAAGGCGGTACGAATCGGCTGCCTCAACAACTGCAAGCAAATGGGCATCGGCAGCCAGGTGTACGCCGACGAGGACGGCGATCATGCGCTGACGGGCGTGTGCAATTTCGGCGATGACGACCTCAACTGGCTATATCCGACCTATATCCCCAACCTCAAAACCTTCATTTGCCCCGCAACTCACCATAGCATTACCAATGATCCCAAGCCGATCGCCACTTACGTCCAAAGCCGGCGCAATGACACCGGCAAAACCTATGCGCAGCGGCTGCATGACAACTCGACTTATATTCCCGATCTCGAGGATATTGCCGAGGATGGAACGGCTTACGACGCCTCAACCAAAACCGGGCGCGGCACCAGCTACGAAGTCTCGGGCTTCATCAATGGCAACAATTCTACCGCGGCCACCGCCACCTGGACCCCCAACGTCCGCAAGACGCAAAACGTCGTCGCCAACTACACTTACCAGAACCTGCTAAACTACACCGTGAAGGGCAAAACCCTTACCTTCAACTTGCGCGGCCAAAAAGCTGCCCCGTCCTCCATGTGGCTCATTTCTGATGGCGACGATGCCGTGAGCTTTCCGGCGGGCAAAGTCTCGAATAACGATTATCCGGACTTTATTGACAATCACGGAGCGGACGGGGGGAATGTCATCTTCTGTGACGGCCATGCCGAATGGGTCGCGCAAGTCCGCTACCCGACGTTGTTTGCCTACGGCACCGAGGAAGAAGTCTATCAGGTCTATAATTATCCCTGACGCGTCTTAGCGCGGATGGCAGCTTTCGTCAGGCGGAGCTGCCGGACACACGAGCGCAGGCCAGTGCCCTGCCGGGAGTGGGGTTTGAAGTGCGGGCGTCGGTGGTATTGGCCTTGTGTCCAAGAGCTAGAAACGGCGCCAGGCCGAGCGATTTTGGAATTCCTCCCTTTTCCGCCTCTTGAATTTGTTTCGGGCTTCGGATTTCGGATTTAGGCGGCCGGCACCACGTGGTACCCATCAGATGCGCTCGGGGTCCAAGGAATCCCCGTCAAACCCTTGACATCGTCCTGTGTCCACCCATAGCCTCACGACCATGAACCGCAATGCTATTCTTATCACGATTCTGGTTATGAGCACCGCCGCCTCTCTCTCTCACCGCGCTTGCGCCGCCAGCTTTGGCGACGACGCAGCATTTCTGAAGAGCCACACCGAGCTCATCGTGCTGAGCGATGAGAAGGGCCTCGCCCAAGTGGCCGTCGCGCCCGCCTGGCAGGGCCGGGTCATGACGAGCACGGCCGGCGCGGATGCCGGCCCTAGCTTCGGCTGGATCAATCGTGAGTTGATTGCCTCCGGCAAGCTCCTTCCGCACATGAACGCCTTCGGCGGCGAAGACCGCTTTTGGCTGGGACCGGAGGGCGGGCAGTTTTCAGTCTTCTTCGCCAAAGGGGCAAAGTTTGAGTTTGCCGACTGGTTCACGCCCGCCGCCTTCGACACATTGCCGTTCAAGGTCGCAAGCCAGTCCAGGGACCGCGCGGTGTTTACGTCCGAATTCACCCTGACTAATTACTCGGGAACACGCTTCGAGGTGGCGGTGAATCGGGAAGTCCGCTTGCTAGGCACGGAGGCAGCCTGGCGAAAGCTGGGCGTGAAGCCATCCGGAGAAGTGAGCCTCGTCGCCTACGAAACGGACAACAAAATCACCAACGCCGGCAAGCAGGCGTGGAAGAAGGACACCGGGCTGCTTTCGATCTGGATTCTCGGCATGTTCACCCCCTCGCCCTCGGCTACCATCGTGGTCCCCATCAAGTCCGGACCCGAATCCACGCTCGGCGTCAAGGTGACCTCGGATTATTTCGGCACGGTCCCGCCCGAACGCCTGGTGGTGAATCCTCTAGCAACGGACGATGTGATCTACTTTTGCGCCGATGGCAAGTACCGCAGCAAGATCGGCATCAACCCCAAGCGCAGCAAAGCTGTGTCGGGCAGTTACGACGCTGACAACAAGGTGCTTACCATCGCGCAGTATAACGTGCCCGCCGGTGTGACCGACTACGTCAACTCCCTCTGGAAGCTCCAGGACAACCCCTACGGCGGCGACGCAGCCAACTGCTACAACGACGGCCCGCCCGCGCCTGGGGAGAAACCGATGGGCCCATTCTTCGAGCTGGAATCCTCCTCCCCAGCCGCGGCGCTGGCCCCGGGCAAAAGCCTCTCGCACGTCCATCGCACGATCCATTTGAGCGGACCGGAATCTGCCCTGGACAGTGTCGCCCGCGCCACGCTGGGCGTTTCCATCGCCGACATCAAAGCCGGACTCAAGAATCGGTGAATGCAGGCAAGGTAGGGACGATTCGCCGAAACGCCCGTGCCTGGCCGGGAGCGGACGCCAGACAATGCCACACCCTTAACTAATCGCGCCAACGACCATGAACAATAACAAGCAAGGCATGTTCATCCTGCCGGACGGCAGGAACGTCCTGTTCACCTTCTGCCTCGTCAGCTCGCTGTTCCTCCTCTGGGGATTCTGTAACGGGATGATTGACGTGATGGACAAGCATTTCCAGGAGGAGCTGCACCTGAGCCTCTCCCAATCCGCCTGGGTGCAGTTCGCGCACTGGATGGGTTACTTCCTCATGTCGCTGCCGGCGGGCTGGCTGGCGACGCGGCTGGGTTACAAGGGCGGCATCATCGCCGGGCTGCTGCTGGTTGCGGTGGGAGGCTTCTGGTTCATTCCGGCGTCGAAGATCGCGGCGTTCTGGGCCTTCCTCCTCGGCGTGTGCGTCGTGGCCTCCGGCCTGACCTTCCTGGAGACGGTGGCCAACCCCTATACGACTGTGCTCGGGCCGCCGCGCTACGCCGCCGCGCGCATCAACACCGCCCAGTCCTGCAACGGCGTCGGCTGGATCTTCGGCCCGATCGCCGCCAGCACCTTCTTCTACGGCACGGACGCTGCCGGTCGCAGCACCGGCTCCCAGACGCTTTGGATCCCTTACGCCGGCGTTGCGGTCGGGGTCGTCATCCTGGCGACCATCTTCTTCTTCGCTCCGGTCCCCGACGTCAAGGCCGAGGACGATTACCACATCGAAGACAAGGACAATGATCCCGCCACCGCTTCGGCCCCCGCTATCCGCGAAGTAAACCGCGGGCTATCGTACGCCTTGCTGCTGGGCAACGTGGCCGCGCTCATCGGTGTCTTCATCTTCATCTTCTGGCTGACGTTCGATGGCCTCCAGCTTGGCCCGCGCCTGGTGGGGCTGGCCTCCGCCATTGCCCCGTCCAGCCTGGTCGTGAGCGCCCAGAACTCGGTGTTGATCGTGCTGGTGGTCGCCGCCTGCGTGGCCCTGGTCGCCGCGGCCGTCTGGCTGATCGGCGTCACCAAACGCCTCTCGCACCACAGCGTCTGGTCGCACGAACATTTCTCGGGCGCCACCCTGGCCCAGTTCTTCTATGTCGCCGCCCAGTGCGGCATCTTCAGCTTCCTTATCAACTACGTGACCTCCGAGCCGCCTTCCCTGCCTTCCTCCTGGCTGAAGGAGAGCACCCGCAAATGGGTCGAGGTCCGAACCGCCTTCGCCGGCTCCGACTTCAAAGACCTGTCGGCCCTGGCCGCAAAACTGACCGCGAAAGCCGATCCCGTGTCAGCCTTCCTCGCCTCGAACCTCTCCAGTTCGACCCTCCAAACCCTGGCCCGCTACAAGGAAGGCGGTGCCAGCACCACGGCGGCCCGCGTCGCCATGATGCAGGACCTCAACAGCCTCATCCTCAAGACCAACATCTATGCGCCGGAACGGTTCCGTGGCGTCACCTTGCAGGACAAGACCAAACAATTGCTCTTGCCCGACGCCCCGCCGCGCAGCCTGCCCCGACTCAACCGGCTGCTGCTCGCCGACGCCTATCCGCAGGAACTGGCCTTCCAGGACGGCATCTTTGGCGTGAGCAACCAGTTCGCCGCCAAGCTGGCGTCGGTAGGCTTCTTCTGTTTCCTCCTTGGTCGGGTCAGCGGCGCGGCACTGTTGCGAAAATACTCCGCCCACAAGATGCTCGGCCTCTACAGCGTCATCAATGCCGTGCTCTGTTTCCTGATCTTCCTGAAGCTGGGCTGGCCGTCGGTCGTGTGCGTGTTCGTGTGCTACTTCTTCATGTCCATCACCTTCCCCACCATCTTCGCCCTCGGCATCTTCGGGCTGGGCGCCCGGGCCAAAGCGGCCTCGGCCTATATCGTCATGGGCATCGTCGGCGGCGCCCTCCTGCCCAAGCTCATGGGCGCGGTGGCCGACCACTACAACATGTCGCGCGGCTTCATCGTCCCGCTGATTTGCTTTGTCTTCATCGCCCTCTACGGCTACGGCTGGCCCAAGCTCAGCCGCGTCGAGGCGTTGCACGGCGTGGGCGCGTCCCGCGGGCACTGATCCAAGCATGAACTCGCCATTTGACCTAAAGCCGCTGGAACCCTTAGGTTCGCCTTAATGAAAACCGGCGTGGAACCAATGCAGCAGCCAATTCGCAAGGCCGTGGGGCGCCCGCCTACGCCGTCTCGCCGGCTCGCGCATCTGGAAGACTTGACCGCTTTTCTCAAAAAGCATTCGTATGGAGCCTTCGCCCGAGCCGAGGGAGACTATTTCCCACTTCGAAAAGCTGTTGGCCGCCCTCGTCACTAGCCGCGTTGATTTCGCGGTGGTGGGCGGTCTGGCCGTCATCTTCAATGGCTACCCACGCCTGACCCTCGACGCGGACATCCTCGTTGACGACCGGCTGGACAATTTGCGCCGCCTGCTGGACTGCCTGGCCGGCTGGGGCGAAGGCTGGGCACGCGAACTTAAGCCCGAAGACTTCGCCGCCGAGGAAGGCTCAATCCGCGTCATGGAGGAGTTCGACCTGGACATCTTCACGCGGCTGCGCGGCAAGACGCTCAACGATTTCCGACCGCGCTTGCGCCACCTGGAAACCGGCAGCGCCCGCATCCCCTATCTGGCACCCGCCGACCTCATTTTTCTCAAGCAGGATTCATGGCGCGAGAAAGACAAACTCGACGTGCTGGCCCTGCGCGAAATCCTTGCCCGTGGAGGGGGTTGCTGAGTAAGGGACTAATGAATTCGCCGCTCCCCCTCGCAGTCCGCGTTCCGAATGCCGATCCGGCTGATGCTAAAAAACGTGGCGTGCGAAGCCAGCAGCCGCCCGTACCCTGGGTAGTTGCTTGGGCCTCGGACAAGAATCGGCTTTTCAAGCGGGGACTGAGCCGGTATTGGTCAAGGTATGCGATACAAGAACGGCTCTCTCCTTTGTGCTCTCACCGTTGGCCTGGTCCTGGTCTGCGGCCCCCTTAGGGCAGCGCAGCAGGAGCTAACCTACGTTGATCTCGTCAAGCGGCTGACCGACCTGGAGCATCTGGCCACCGTCCCGGCGGCGGGGGAGCAGTGCGCCCAATGGTCGAGTTACGACCGCGCGAGCCGCTACGATGCGGCAACCGGCAAGTACGTGAACTGGGACGCCAATGGCGACGGCGACGGCATCATCCGCAAGGAGGACGGCAAACTTGTCTTCGCCGAGATGGAAGGGCCCGGCTGCATCTGGCGGATTTGGTCCGCCGCGCCGAAGGATGGGCATGTGCGCATCTACTTGGATGGCGCGACTGAGCCGACAGTGGACCTGCCGTTTGTCGGCTACTTCGACCGCAAGAACGAGCCATTCACGCGCTCCGCAATTGTGCACACCGTCGCCAATGGTTGGAACAATTACACACCCATCCCCTTCCAGAACTCGTGCAAGGTCGTCGCCGATCCAGGCTGGGGTGCCTACTATCATTTCACCTACGGCATCTTCCCCAAGGACACGAAGGTGCCGACCTTCAAGCGCGAGCTGACCGCCGCGGAATCGGCCGCACTCGACCAGGCTAACCGCGTGTTGACCCGTTGCGACTTCGCTGCCGACTGCCAGTACGCAGGCCAGAAGCTCATGACCAAGTCAATTACCGTTGGTCCAGGCAAGTCTGCGACGGTCGAACGGTTCAAAGGACCGCAGGCCATCACCGGGATTCGGGTGAAGTTTGACCTGCCAGCAGCGCCCGCCGACCGCGACGCGCTGCGCGAACTGGCCATCCAAATCAAATGGGATGGCGAAAAGGAGCCGTCGGTCTGGGCTCCGCTCGGGGACTTCTTCGGCACCGCGAGCGCCAATAATTACCGCTCCCTGCCGCTGGGCCACACCGGCGACGATTGGTGGTATTGCCACTGGTACATGCCCTTCGGCAAACAGGCGCAAGCGGAGTTGATCAATGACGGGAAAGTGGCCCGTACGGTTGCTTTCGAGGTCACGACGGCGCCTCTGTCCGAGCCGCTGGACCGATTGGGCCGCTTCCACGCCAAGTGGCATCGAGACGCATTCCTGCCCGCAGAGGCCGAGCGCTGGATTGATTGGCCGTTCCTGAAGACGGAAGGCGCGGGGCGCTTCGTCGGCGTAATGCTGCACATCTGGAATCCGCGCGGCGGGTGGTGGGGGGAAGGGGACGAAAAGTTCTTCGTGGATGGCGAGAAGTTCCCGTCCACGTTCGGCACGGGTTCGGAGGATTATTTTGGATACGCGTGGAGCAGCCCCGTGTTGTTCCAGCACGCCTACCACAACCAGACACACAACGACGGCAATAGCCGTGGCCACGTGTCGGTGAACCGGTGGCAGATTAGCGACAATGTGCCGTTTCAGAAGTCGTTCGAAGGCTGCATCGAGAAGTACTACAAGAACGACCGTCCAACGCTTTATGCGGGCGTGGCCTATTGGTATGTGGCTGCGGGCGGCAAGGATCTCTACCCCCCGGCACCGCTCAGCGAGCGCATTGGCTATTGGACGCCGGTCGAGACCTTTAAGGTCAAAGGCGCGATCGAAGGCGAGAAGCTCAAGATTCTGGGCAAGACCGGCGGCAATCCCCAGGAGCAGGATATGACCGGCTTTGCCGGCCAATGGAGTAATGACGCCCATCTCTGGTGGATTGAGGCCAAACCCGGCGACAAGCTGGAGCTGGCTCTGCCAGTCAAACAAGCCGGCAAGTACAAACTCAGCGCCCAACTCACCAAGGCGCCCGACTACGCCATCGTGCAGCTCTACCTCGACGGCCAGAAACTCGGGGACGCCGTTGACCTCTACCACGAGTCCGTCGTCCCCACCGGCCCGCTCGCACTGGGCACGCTGGATCTGGCGGCCGGAGATCACAAGCTGGCGGTCGAGATAATTGGGGCCAACGAGAAAGCCATCAAAGCTTATATGTTCGGCCTGGATTACGTGAAACTTGAAGCCGCCGTCGCACCGCCGCAGTAATCCTGGCTTGAGACCATGACCCAGCAAAACTGAGGCCCAGAACCTTTGCGCATGAGCTCGCTCTCACGCCGCCAGTTCATTGCTCGGACGCTAGCCACCTCCTCGACTGCCGCGTTGTACGCCAGCCGCACTCTGCCGGGGCTCGCCGCCGACACCTTCTCACCGCCCATTGTGGTGTTCAGCAAAGTCTATCAGACGCTGAAGCTGGATTTCGTTCAGGCCGCCGCGGTGACGGCCGAGGCGGGCCTGGACGGCGTGGATTGCCCGGTGCGGCCTGGCGGCGAGATTCTGCCGGACCGCGCCGCAGAGGAACTGCCGCGATACGCCCAAGCCTTGTGCAAGCAGGGCCTGAAAGTGCCCTTGTTGACCACTGCCATTGCGAGCGCGTCCTCCCCCTTTACGGAAAGCATTCTGCGCACGGCGAAGAAACTCGGGGTGCAATGGTATCGTTTGGGTTTTATTGACCGCGAGCGGGATGTGCCGGTGGAACAGCAGTGTCATGAGGTCAAGGCACAGCTCGAGGGCCTGGCCCGCCTCAACCAGCAGATCGGCCTCAGCGCCGTTTTCCAGAATCATTCCCCGGCTGGCCGGACCTACCTCGGCGGGGATCTTTCCCAGCTCAACGAGATCGTCAAGGACTTTAACCCGGCGCAGGTCGGCGTTGCGTTCGACATCGGCCACGCGCTGGTCGTGCATGGCGACGATTGGCGCCGGCACTTCGAAAAACTCAAGTCACACATCAAAGTGGTTTACGTTAAAGACGTGAAGCGGGACGGGCGCTGGGTGCCGTTCGGGGAAGGGGACATCGGGTCGCTGGGTTACTTCACCCTGCTGCGGCAAATGGGTTACGGGGCGCCGATCTCGCTGCACCTCGAGTTCGACTGGACGGATCAAGGCCGGACCAAAACGCGCGAGGCATTGGTGAAGGCGTTGCGGGACAGCGCGCGGGTTCTGCGGCAATGGCTCGCAACGGCTTAGCCGGAGCTAGGCAAAAGGAAACCACTAATGGACACAAATTGACACGGACAAAACCCATCTAGCCCAGCCGCGAATCGTCAGGGACGGCGGCAGGGGACGATGTTCCATCAGGGCGATGGGGTCAGCGGCACGGTGGCGACGCCGTAATCGTCCAGCGAAAGCCAGAGGCCGGAGTTGAGCGCGCCATCGGCGTGATTGAGGTCGGCCCAGAGACAGCCGGGCGGACCGCCGTGGCCGCACGGACGCAAGGCCGAGGGGGAAGTGGTGTCGAAAAGGGTGACGGTGTTGTTCTCATCCTGCGCGGCGAGAAGTTCCCCAAAGACCGCGAGGGCGGAGATGGGCTGGGATACGGGCGCCAGGGCCTGCCGCGTAAACTGGCCTTGAGAGGAGAGACTCCAGGCTTCCAAGGTGTTGTTGGTTCTGCCGGCGGCGGCAGCGCGGCCAAGATAGACGGCGCCGGTGTTGACCAGAACAGGGCGGGGCCAGGTTTGCGGGAGTGGCAAAGAAGCGACCAGGTAGGCTGTGACGCCATCGTAGGCGCAGGCGTTGAGGCCGTCGTTGCCGTTGGGACTGTAAATGCCGGAAGCGGAGAGAGCCGTGCCGAGCAGGTAGAGCATGGAACCGTCGGCAGAGAGGCCACTCAATTGGCCGGGGATGGAGACCGCCGGGCGCAGGGTGGGAGTGGTAGGGTCAGCATAATCAACGACGTCAAGGTCCTCGCTGACGCGCCAGTCCGCCGAGCTCGAAAGGTAATCCGACTGTTCGTGGCTGAAGTAAATGAGGCCAGAGGCGGTGAAGGGCGTGCTGAAGCCCCAGGCGTTGGTTGGGTTGAAGTTGAAGGTGGAAACCAGCGCCGGGCTGGCAGGGGCGCTGACATTAAAGGCGAGCAAAGTGACACCGCCGACATTCCACCAGGGCCGCCAGTAGGGCAGGCTGAGGAAAGCCTGCGAGCTGGTGCTGGCAGTTGAGGGTTGGGAAAGGCTGGTGGATGAGGTCGGATTGGCAATGGCCAATTGCATGGACGGCGGCATGGCAGTCGCGGAGTTGGCGCTGGGCGAGGGCATGGCAGCGGAACCGTTGGCAGACTGGGGGGTCAGGCTAATGGCCGTGGAGTGACCCAGCACGGTGTTGGGGAGCGAGACGGCGGCGTTTGCGGTGGGCAGAACCCCGGCAGAAACGGAGTCCACCAAAGGGTTGATCCAGAACCCGAAGCCGGTGCTGAACCAGACGAGCAGACCGGGCGACGGCCAGAGCGGCTGATAGCCGCCGCTAGACGACGCAGAGGCACCCGGCGAAATGACGCTCTGGCCGAGGATGCTGATAGCGGGCAGCGCGCTGACGTCCACCACCGTCATCAGCAGGTTCGTGGGCATAATAAAGTCGTATCCGGACAAAGTCGAGGCGGTCAGCGGGATTGGACCACCATAGTACCCCATCGGGCTTTGAAGCAGGTAAAGGCGACTGTCGCGCAACGCCGTTCCGACGACCGGCAGATTGTCAAGGTCAAGCCGGCTGGCGATGGCGTCCGGAGAGAACGCCGGGGCGACCCGGACGGCCGGCGGGTCACCCCCAAGCCAGCCGCCGCCGTTGGCGATCTCGACCACGTAATTCCCCTGCATAAACAACTGATTCACCGGCCAGGCAATCTCCGCCTCCCCTTTCACCAGCGGATGATCGCGGTCGGTAATGTCAACGCTTAACACTTCCTCGCCGGAGATGGAAATCACCCGCGAACGGTGGGCTGTGGCGCGGCGCGGCGCGAACTGATGCTCGATAATGCCGCGGGCCGTCAGGGAGTCGGACCCCAGGTCTATGAGTTGGACGCGGTCGGCCCAGCCGTTGGTAGTATCCCCTTCGTAGGGGACGAGAATCAAGCCGAGGTCAGCAAGGACGGCTAGAGCTTTCTCGTCATAAGCGGCCTCGCTCCACGAGTAATTCTCGCCCAGCGGCGCGCGGCTCAACAGGGTCGGTTGCGCGGGGTCGTGGACGTCAAAAAGGGACACCGCCACCCGGTTGGTTTCGACGCCAAGAGTCAGCAACCGGTCGCCCATCGGCAGGATATACGTGGACCAACCCGGAACGTCCACTGAGCCGGCCACGGCCGGATGTGCCGGGTCGGACAGGTCCACAACCCAAAGCGGGTCCACCTGCTGGAAGGTGACCACATAGGCGCGGGTGCCATCGAAGCGCGTGCCGTACAGGGCGTCGCCTTGGGCCAATTCCAGGGAGCCTAGCGGCACCGGGGCTAGAGGATTGGCCAGCGAGAAGGTTTCGAGCGTGGTGATCCAATTGCCGGTCCAGTCACCGTTGGTATCCTGCTGATAGCTTTGGGAGATGACGGTGAAGATGTTTCCCGCGAGGTTCATCTTGAACTTATCGGTCACTTCGCCCGCGGTGGGGATGCCGGCGACGTCCCGCAGGGTGCCGTCGGGGGCGCTGATGTCAATGACGCGGACGAGCGGTTGCGCGTCGGTGGCATAATCGAGCGTGGTGACGAACAACCAGCGGTCGGTGGCCAGAACGGCACTGGCGTAGCCGGAATACCACAGGGTCGGTTGTGCGACTGGAGCCGACGGGTTCGAAAGGTCGAAGGCCGACACAACGGTTCCATACTGGCCATTGTCAGCGTTGGTTCCGTTGCCCGTGCGGTAATCCTGGGAGGCGACATAGAGGGCTGTGCCGACCAGGCGGCTTTCCTGGAGCCAGCCTTCGACGGGCAGGACGGCGATGGTTTGCGGTGCGCTGCCGGAGACATCCACGAGCACGACCTGGCTTTGCCAGTCGTCGCCGCAACTATTCCGCGCCAGCAACACGACATGCTGGGGATCGAGCAGATACATTTGCTCCCCCACCGCCGGCATCGCCAGCGTGCCCCGAACGATCGGCGTGTCGGGGTTGCTGAGATCAATGATCTGCAAGCCCCGGAGCTGGTTGAAGTAATAAAGCAGGTCGCCGCTGAGCTGCCAGATATCCGATTCGACGATGGTGCGGCTGGTGGTGGCCGCCGCCGGGGCGGTTACATTGGCTGCCAGGCTGCCGTCGGCCGACACGGTGAAAACTTCGCCCCGGCCTTGGTCCGGGCGCCAGGAACTTGATTTGCGGGCGGCAAAAGAGTGTTTGCCCTGGTAAAACGACTGTGGCAGGGGCTCCTGCAATTCGCCGCGCACGCGCAGGCTTTGTTGCTTCAAGAGGGCCGGCACCGTGAATGTGAGCTTGCCCGAAGTCAGTCCAGGGCGGAGCACGGCGCGAGGCACCCAGGCGCCGGCATTGGTTGCCGCGCGGCTTTCCAGGACGACCGCGTGCCAGCCCCGGGGGACATTGACGGTCACCAACAAATTGTTGCCGACCGTACGAGTGGTCAGGATCCTGGGCGGCGCTGGCGCCGAGGCGAAAGCGCCGGCGATTTCGCAACTCAGCCACAAGGCCGCGAGCCAGCGCGAGGGGAGGGAAAGATGCCGCAAAACGTTCATCATAGTAAATGCCTTCATGCTGAGGCCATTTAAGCCGAGCCAGTGCCCAGGTGTCCAGACTGAATTATTGATTTGTTAATGCCCGAGACATAAATGTAGCCGCCTCCCAGGGTGCCCAAGTCGGTGAGGGTGTAAAGGGCGTCGCCGGCAAAGGCCTCGGTCACGGCGACAACATAAACTCCACCTGGAAGATGCCGGACGGGTCGGCTGTGGAGGTGCCCAGCGTCCGCCAGTTGGCTGCTTTCAAGTCCCCGACAAACGGAATGCGATTCGTGCAACTGGGGCTGCTGGAAGCGTTGATGGCAAACCACACCCCGCCAGATGCATGCTTCCGTGGAATACCTGCGGCGACGCGCGAGACTGGGTCAGTGTCCGCCGTCTAAGGATAGACCGAGCGATAAAACCGCTGCGCCCACACGTTCGTATCAATAAACTGGAAGATGCCGGACGGGTTGGCCGTGGCCGTGCCCAGCGTCTGCCAGTTTGTCGCGCTCAAGTCCTCGACAAACAGAATGAGGTTCGTGCGCCCAGGGCTGCTGGACCCACTGATGGCATACGAGCCGCTGCCCAGGTTGGTAATGTTTAGACTCGTTGGCGGCACGAAATCTGTGAAAAGGCCCTGGCTCGCGTTCCAATAGCTGCCGCTGGCGCTGACTTCCAGCGCCACCGCCCGTACCATGTAAGTGTTCGCCGCGGCCTGGGCGTCGGTGTAGTTGGTTGTGCTGATCAGGGCGGTGTTCAGCCTCGTGAACGGGCCACTTTCGGTCGCCGCGCGATAGATGTGGTAGCCGGCCACCGCATCTGGCGAAGCGTTCCAGCTCAGAGCGACGCCGCCGGAGCTGTTGGCGGTGGCGACGAGCGCGGATGGCGGCGCCACCGGGTGCATCCGCAAACTTGGGTCTCCCATTAACGCGACATGCACATAGCGCGAATAGCCATCGGCCCAGTAGGTGAGCCCGTTGTTGTTTTGGGTCAAACGCGTGCTGAAGCCAATGTTTTCGCCGAGGGCCATGTGGTGGAATAGCCAGTTCGGCTGGCCTGCCCACGCGGATGTGAGCGCGTAGGTGGCTGTGCCCAATTGCGCGCGCAGAAAATTGTCTTGGGAATCCCAGTCGCCGAAATAGCTTCCATAAAGCATCGTAAAGACCACTTGTGTGTCGGTGGTGACGAAATCAGCGGTGCTGGCCACTCCCGATGCGCTCGTGGAAGACCCTGGACCGCAGCCATAACCCCAAAGATAACTTTGCGTGGACAATGTGCTTAGCCAGTTTCCACTGAAGGTGTTGGTTGCGCCAAAAAAAGCCGCGAAATTGCCCCAGCCATTGACGGCAAAAGGCGTACCGGCGGACAAGCCGAAGTTGTCGTCAATCAACCCTCGCGGTTGCGCCGTGATGAATTTGTGCCGGAAATTATGGTCTTTGTCAAGATACTGGCGCAACAGTTCAGTCTCGCCCTGAGGAAAAGCCGGCAGGTTCGCAAAATCAACGCGGCCCACCTGCAAATCCACGTTGGCAGGCAAAGTGGTTTGGTCGAATTTGCCGTCGCCGGGCACATTCCAGTTCCTAGAATCGCTCGCGTTAGTGGCCGACACCGATGAATCAGTCCAGGTGCCGCTCATGTCGCCGTAATAAACGTCCGCTGGCCAGGCTCCCGTATGATCGAAGTGGCCGTCGGGCGCCAAATCCCCCGAATAGGGCACAGGGACGTGGCCGAACAAAAGGACCGAATTCACGTTGGCAGGGTTGGCATTGAAATCGGCCTTGATGAGCGCCTTGACATTGGCAAGTTCGTTGGAGCGGGCCGCCCAAACGCTGGAACTCGCATTTGCCGGGTCCACCGCCATGCGAGGTACGTAATGACACAAAACCGCCCAACCGTCACCGACCAGGTCCTGCTGCAGACGCGCCAATTCCAGTGCGAGACTCGAGCTTTGCGTATTGTCCACCACCAAAATTACTGTCCCGCGCGACTCCACCAGTGGCACCTGTATGCCCGAAGAGAGGTATCCAAAGCCGAAGAAGTTCGAAGCGTGCTTTATGATTCGATACTCGTACGAGCCACCCACAACCACATTAGTGTCAAGGTAAGTTGCTGCATCCGCCGGGACATTATTGCTGGAGCCCCAGACCGTGGTATTCACTGATTTACGATAGAGCGCATATCCGGTGGCGAACGGGTCGGCGGGCCAGGAAAGCGTGATTTGCGGCGCATTGATCTGCACCGTAGCGCTAATGCACACGGAGTAATTGGATACCAACTGGCCGAAGGCGCAGGGAATCACTTCCGAAGACAACGCGCACACCAAGGCCACACAGATCGAGCAACTGTTCATCTCCGACAATATCAATCACAATGCGCTGTTCGGCGAGTGCATTTTACGCATTCAGCCAAGTCCCAAAGGTGAATGAACATGTCCCACAATCCGATAGATGGCGGTAGCAGGATGAGGTATCAAAACAGTGGGAGGGGTAGGCAAGGAATCTCATCACGGAACGATAATGACGACAAATCAAAATGATCTGTTCGGCGAGCGGATTCAATGCATTCTCGCAAGTCACAATCCGATGGAAGACAATGGCAGAATGAGGTATCAACACAGTGCGAGGGTTCACGCATGTTACCAGGTCCTAAAGGTGAGTGAACATGTCCCACAATTTGATAGATCGCAGTAGCAGGATGACGTATCAAGACAGTGGGAGGGGCAGGCAAGGAATCTCATCACGGAAAGATACTCACGAAATAACGAAATGACGAAATGACAGAATAATGAAATGACCAAATAGTAGAATGACCAAGTGACAGAATAACGACATCACGAAATAGCTAAGAGCAAAGCAACCAAACGGCAATCGGATGTGATATACTCTTTCAGGTCCCAAAGGTGAATGAACATGTCCCATAATCCGATGGATGCCACTTGGAGGATGAGGTATAAGGACAGTGGGAGGGGTAGGCAAGGACTCTCATCACGGCAAGAAAATAACAAAATAACAAAATATCAAAGCAACAAAATACGAAAGGCAAAGACAGCAATGAAAGCAAATCAGTATATTCTTACGGCGGGTTTGGCAATGGCGGTGGTGTGGGCGACCGATGCACGCGCAGCTCTGATCAACGTCGGTGACAACCTGACCATCCACGGTGGCCTCAACGGGAGCCTGGACGAGACGGGACAGGTCAACAATGGTCGGGGGGGCACTAGTTACCAAAGCGTCTCTGCGGGCCTTTTCTCAGTGCAGGTCGTCAACTTGAGTCAGGCC
>Ga0182021_10000587_pt1 | contig 39674 bp, 22 predicted proteins | sample 612E3MmetaG_FD_120493 | JGI IMG/M metagenome (GOLD analysis project Ga0182021, IMG submission 120493) | Permafrost microbial communities from Stordalen Mire, Sweden - 612E3M metaG (Illumina Assembly) | ecosystem: Environmental > Terrestrial > Soil > Wetlands > Permafrost | place: Sweden...
ATACTGAAATGATGGCACCGATGGCTGACGGATTAAAGAACCGACCATTTTCCGTTATCGACGCCGGATGGTTTATAGGTCCTCCTTTTGCACCTGACGATTGCTGCTGGGGCGATGATATGAAAACCCCCGACGACAAATTCGGAGATATGTTTAACTTAGCAGAAAAAATTAGAAAGCTTGGAATGCGTCCCGGCATTTGGACTCGCCCGCTTTGCGGAAGCCATAATGATCCAGCATCTTTAATGCTGCCGCTAATAAATGGCAGAGAAGCAAACAAACCTGTACTCGATCCAACCATTCCGGAAAATCTTGAGCGGATTAAAAATTATTTCAGACTCTATAAGCAATGGAGTTATGAATTGGTAAAATTCGATTTCTCTACATTTGATATTTTGGGTAAGTGGGGCTTTGAGATGATGAGAGATAAATGTATGACACAAAATAATTGGAGTATGTACGATAAATCCAAGACCAACGCAGAAATTATTCTTAACTTATATAGAATTATCCGTGAAGCCGCCGGCGAAACCTATCTAATTGGCTGCAATACTATCAGTCACTTTTCTGCTGGATTGTTTGAGTTGAACCGTATCGGCGATGATACATCGGGCAACGAATGGGTTAGAACTCGAAAGATGGGTGTGAACACCTTGGCATTCAGAGGTTTACATCACGGGACATTTTATGCCGCCGATGGAGATTGTGTGGGCTTAACAAATAAAGTCCCATGGGAAAAGAATAAACAATGGATGAAACTCGTTGCAAAAAGCGGAACTCCCCTGTTTATATCTGCACAGCCCGATGCAACTGGAGCCGAACAAAAATCCGAAATAAAAAAATGTTTCAAATTAGCGTCTGAAAATTTACCAGTCGGCGAACCTTTGGATTGGATGGAAAACGCTTTTCCCAAAAAATGGAAGTTGAACGGAAAAATTGAAAATTATAGTTGGGATTAAAAATTTTACATCGAATTAAATTATCATTCTGGACTATCCATCCCCTACTGGATTGATCCGGAATCTAAAACATTTAGAAATGCAGTCATGAATTGCTTCATGATTGCATTTAAAATATTAAGATTGTTTCGTCTGTTCAGTTTCTTTTGCAGTTTGTTACCGAATTACTTTTAAGAATTCCGATCAATATAAAGGGTGCTTAATGGAAACCTCACGAAGAGATTTTATAAGAAAAGTCGGATTAACCGGATTAGCTGCGATGATTTCACCAAAAATTTTTTCGGCAAAGGATTCTGTCCAATCATCACAAGATTTTAATAATAGCAAAGGCTTAACAATTCTATTTCAAGGCGATTCAATCACTGATGGCAATCGTACTCGTGATAACGATTGGAATCATATAATGGGTCACGGATACACCTATTTGATAGCAAGTCGGCTTTGGTACGATTATACAGACAAAAATTTGATGTTCTATAATAGGGGTACTAGTGGGAACAGAGTGAGAGATCTAGACGCCCGCTGGCAGCAAGATACGCTTGACCTCAAACCCGATGTAGTTAGCATATTGGTTGGTGTGAACGATGTATTTGCAACTATTAAAAATTATAATCCCGAAACAATTGAACAGTTCGAAGAAACTTATAAAAGAATATTAGATAAAACTCTTGAGGTATTACCAAATACTCAAATTGTTCTTTGCGAACCTTTCATATTGCCATTAGGCCGAGTGAACGAAAAACCAGAGATCTGGCAAACTGAGATTTTAAAGCAGCAACAGATAATTCGAAAATTAGCAGAAATCTACCCTACGACTTTTATCGAACTTCAACAGCCATTTAAAGATGCATGCAAAATAGCTCCGGCTGATTATTGGATTTGGGATGGCATCCATCCAATGCCTGCTGGTCATGAATTAATTGCCAGGCATTGGATAAAAGAAGTTCGTAAAAAGCTGACTTTCATTAAATAATAAATTTCCCTATAAAAGATAAATGAAGGAACTATTATGAAAGTTACAAAATTGCAGACAGGTAACTCGTACTAGTCTGCTTTCATTTCTTTCTAAAGCTTAACGGTAATTTCTTTACCGTCATATTTTATCACCTTGTCAAAATTCTTTGAAATTTCCAACCCGGTACCGTGATCTTTTGTTACTAGAACGATATTGAAAATTCGTTCTTTCAACATTCCCGGGAATTTCCCTTTACGATCTGCAATTGTAAGCTTATGTTTTGCATCGTTCCATTTAATGTCTATAGTGGCATAAATTCCTTTCTCATAATTGTAGTTATCATTTTCATCTTCATAAATTTTAAAACTTCCATCCGCACCGGTATAGATTCTAAGTTCAATCGGATCGGCTGGCTTCTCTGTTGCATATTGTAAAAATGGCCCCATTGGAATTATTGATCCGGCTTTAATGAAGAGTGGAATTGTTTCAATCGGTGCTGAAGCGGTAATAGTCTGGCCACCTGAAAATTTGCTGCCTGTCCAGAAATCAAACCATTCTGTTAATTTTGGAAGGTAAACTTTTCTTGTTTTTTTGGGTGAAGCTTGTTCGGTAACAGGGCTTACCAGAAATGCCGGTCCAAACATATATTGATCAGGGATATTATTGATTGCTGTATCTGTTCTAAAATCGAAAGCAAGTGCACGCATTATCGTATAACTTTCATTTGTAACTTTTGATGAAAGAGAATAGATGTACGGCATAAGGCGGTAACGCAGATTATCGTACTTCAATAGAATAGCTTTTGTGTTTACATCCCAATTATTTGAGAACAATGCTCTTTCACCTTTTCCGTGTATTCTAAATATTGGGCTGAAGGTTCCAAACTGAAACCAACGCGTAAATAATTCTCTGTTTGCGGGTGCCGACCAATCCGGTGGTGTCCAGTTATAATGGTATCCTCCAATATCAGATGTCCAATAAGGAATTCCTGAAACGCATGAATTAATTCCTTGCGGAACTTGAATTTTATATGCTTTGAAAGTACACATAATATCAGATGACCATAGAGTGGCAGAATTTCTCTGTTGCCCCGCGAATGCTTGACGAATAAGGAAAAATGCACGTTTACCAGGAATGTCTTTTCTCCAGTGTTCGTATAAACCAGTGCTATGCATCAGCGCATAAGTATTGAAGTAATCAATGCCTTTGCCGATTGAAAAAATAGATTTTCTTCGCGCGTCTAGTAATCCACCATTATCTGGTTCACACTGATCAACCCACCAGGCATCCCAACCGTAAGGAGTTATTAATGCATCGTTAGCCTGCTTCCAATAAATATCTCTTGCTTTCGGATTATGAGAATCATAATAACTATCTAAAGAATGAGTCATTGCGTTATCCCATAAAATATCCGTCATACAACCGGCTTTTGTCAATTCATCAAAATTTTTTGTTCCTTTTGCAAAAACAGGCCAGATAGAAATCATGCCGTGAATGTTTGCCTTGTGTAATTCGTCAACCATTTTCTTCGGGTTGGGATATCTTTCCGGATATAAAATGTGTGAGCCGATAACATCCGGTTCCCAATAAAACCAATCCTGAACAATGCAGTCAACGGGAATTTTATTATTTCGGTAATTATCTTTTACAGAAAGAACTTCCTCTTGACTTTTATATCTATCCTGCGATTGGAAAAGTCCAAAAGCCCATTTTGGAAACATCGGAGCTTGACCGGTAGCTTGGCGATATAGTTTAATGATATGATCGAATTCAGGTCCATAGAAAAAATAGTAATCAACCATAGTTCCGCTTTCAGATACATACTTAAATTTTGTGTTGGATTCTTCTGCGCCGTAAAAATTTGATGCGGAATAATTATCCCACATTAATCCGTAACCTTTGGTTGATAAAAGCACCGGAATAGCGCCTGTCATATATTTGATTGCTAAATCCTGGTTGCGGCCTTTATAATTCATTGCAAGCGAATCTTCAGGATGACAACCCAATCCATATAAAGCTTCATCAGAAGGAGATTGGAATTTTGTTTCGCAGTTGTATGTATTAATACCTGCAATGATAGCAGCCCTCATCGACTTTCCGCCGGATGCGTCTTCAGCTAGAATAACAACATCTTTCAGATCTGTAAATGTAATTGAACTAGTTGATCGGGTTACTTTTATTTTTAACTTGCCGGTCGAAATAACAATTTCATTTTGATTTTCTTTCACAGAAAATTTCGGTTGATGTTTCCATTTGTTATTTATTACCAGTGAAATTTTTGAAGAAAAAGTTTCCAACGCAGTATATTTGACTTCAACAATATCGTCTGTTAAAATTTTAATCTTCATTATTCCTTTATCCAACTTACATGTAATGCCATCGGCATCTTTTTTAAAAGTTGTAATTGAAGCAGTAACAAAATTGGCCGCTGTAAAAAAAACGAATATTAGGAGTGCGGCTTTAGTATTCCTTGGAAATATGTTCATGATTTTTTCCTATTAATTATTTGATTAAGCTAACTCATTTTTATAATACCTTGGGGACGACAAAATTTTACGCTCAGTTTAGTCCCATTATATTTTACAGTTTTATCCGGTTGTAAAGAAATATCAATACCATTAACATGATTTTCTTTTACGAGAACAAGATTAAGCGATCTTTCTTTTAACATTCCCCGAAACTCGTCTTTGCGATCGGCAATAATTAGTTCTCGTTTTACGTCGCTCCATTAAATTCGATAAAAGCCTATACGCAATTATGTGTTAATTAAATTTAAAAACAAAAACCTCGAAAACAGCATTCATTTGCTATAATCGAGGTTTTATTTTTTTGTGGTGAGTCAGGGATTCTCTTCCGTGTCAAGAATATTGTGTTTTTAACTTGTTTTCGCAATTATTTCAAAACTAGTAACCATTTTGTGACTAAGAAAATATTTTTTCTATCTATCTAAAGATGATTCGATGGCAAATCTAATATCGATTCCATTACTCAGTGTAAATAAAAAAAAACGAATAATCTAACTGTGATATTTAGTTAAAACTTTTAACTGCATCATCAACAGATGTGTAATTTGTAAAAATTGAAGTGAGCTTAGTAATTACAAGTAAGCTCTCAATTTTTTCAGTTGCATTAGCAAGTTTAAGATCACCACCGCCATTCTTGACGGTTGTGTAACCCCCGATCAGCATTCCTAAACCGGAACTATTTACAAACCCGGTTTCTTTAAGATCAATAATTATATTTTTCTTCCCTTCTGAAAGAAGTTTATGTAGAGTCTCGCTAAATTCTATATCTTTTGCTGTACCTGTAATATCCCCTTTAAGTTCTAGTACAACAGCCGTATATTTTTGCACCAAATTGATTTTCATTATTCCTCCTATGGATTTGACTATTAAAGTTATGCCAATATATCATTTTATTTTTATCACTACAAAAGTTATATCGTCTTCAGGGTCTCTACTGTTTGTCCATTTCGGTGCAGAATTTTTCAAATGTTCAATTATTTTTTCCGGTTCTTTTTTTGCGATTTCCTCAAAACTGTTTCTAGCTCTCTTGCAATAAATCTACCTTGAAGATCTTAAGACATAGACCTTCAAGGTAGTAGTTCTAAGTGTACTGAAACTGAATTATTTTCATTTAGAACATTTATAAAAGATTACTCTTTTATTTCTTTGGGGATTTTAGTTCAACCACAATGACTTCAAAAGCTTTTTTACCGGTATTTTCTGGCAAATGTTTTCCTCCTGGTGTCCACATAGTCATTCCTGCTGTAAATTTTGCGTCTTGCGATTTACCATCGGGGAAAGTAAACTTGTTTTGTCCATTATTTAGAAACACAGCCACTGAATTTGGATGTTCGTGCATTACTGATTTTTCTCCCGGTCCGTATGTAACATGCAGTACTCGAACTTGATCATTTTCAAATTCGACTTTGTAATGTTTGGGATCAACTTTTACTGCATCTTGTGCAAAGCTGCTTCCAGCTAGAAGAAAGAATGCAACAATAATTATTGCAAAGATTTTTATTGATTGTTTCATGGTGCTACTCCTTTTTATTTGTTGAAGAATACATTTATAGTGAGACATTTATTTTTATAACCGCTTATATTTTTTAATAACTTTATTTTTTATTTAACTTTAATTACAACAAACGTTACATCGTCTTCAGGCTCTTTATCATTTGTCCAACGTTTTCCTTCTTCCTTTAAATACGTTATTATCTCTTCCGGTTCTTTTTTTGCAACTTCCTCAAAACTGTTCCTCGCTCTTTTGTATCCATATATCTCTTGATCTTCATTTTTCAATTCCGCAAAGCCATCACTCATCAATAATAATGTGTCCCCTCTTTCGATCATTAATTCCTTTACATCATAAACAATTCCTTTCATTGCACCCAAAGGCATATTATTGATGACAATCTCTTCAACTGTTTGTGAATTTTTTCTGTAAATAATTAACGGAGGCATTCCGGCATTTGTTGTTACAATTCTATTTGCTTTTATCTGAACACAAGTCAACGCCATCATCAATCTCCCAAGCTGCATATCTTTTAATGCTCTGCTCGCATTTTCAAAGAACGGCTTCAGTTCCATGTTAGTTCTGCCTGACATAAAAAGGGATTTCATTATTGATACCATCATACCCGACATCATCCCGTGACCCGTTGCATCACCAAGAATGACTGTTAATGTTCCATCCGGGTGAATGTTAAAATCATAATAATCGCCTCCAACTTCGGTAGCAGTTTTCATATAGACTGCAATATCTAGATGAGGTAATTGTGGAAGTTCTTTTGGAAGCATTGAATACTGAAGCTGACGGGCTTCATCAAGTTCTTTTGACTTACGCGCGTTTTCAGCTTGAAGTAATCTTTTGTTCTCTTTTTCTTTTCTTCGATCTAGTTCATACTTTCTAAGCCCCCCCATTATACTCACAAAACCGATAAAATAAATTCCGTAAGACCACCATGTAAGCCACCAAGGTGAATTAATAGTAAACGAATAGAAATCCTCACTAGATTTCATTCCGTTCGAAGTGATTGCTCTAACTCTAAAGCGATATTTTCCGGTGGGAAGATTTTGGTATTCAACAAAAGCAAGATTTGAAGGACGAGACCATTCTTTATCAAATCCTTCCAATAGATGTTCATAAGTAGTCTGACGAGGATCTCTATAATTTAATGCGGCATAATTAAATACAAATGAATTTTGAGAGTATGAAAATTGTTCGGGATAATTATAAAAATAAAATTGTTTGTCCACTATTACTGAAGAAATTTTTAATGGATAACTGCTTCTCTCACTTTTATTAATGTATAATCCAACACCATTATATAATTCAACGAGGTTTCCATTTCCGTCCATAATAGCACCGTAAGGTCCTCCGGTCACTACATTCTCATCATCGTAATAGGTTTGGAACTTATCCCCTGTTACTTGTAATGCACCGGAAGGAAATCCAAAGAACAAATTCCCTTTCGTATCAACAACCGGATTAGAAATATTTGTTGAAGGCAGGCCCTCTTTCTTAGTGTAAAAGTTTAGATGTGTACCGTCAAAAATTACAAGGCCTCTGTTTCTTAGTCTGATATATAATCTCCCACCAGCTTGAATATCAGTTTTTGTTCCTGCTACACTTGCACCTTTTAATATTCTGAAGTCAGCTGTTGCGCTTACACTATCACTAAGATTAATAAATTTATTTCCATTAAAAACATAAAATCCGCCAACAGTTAAAAAGTACATTCCGCTTTTTAGCATACCTACATAATGAAGTTGCTCACCGGGTACATTCCAATTTTGCGGAGGAGGACTCCAGTTTTTTCCATCATATAACATAATTTTTGATTTGATAGAAGTAATATCTTTAATGTTGTCAGAGAATAATCCAAAGAACCAGAGTTTTCCCTCGTTATCTTCCCTGAGATCAAAGAGTTGATATATTTTACTATTATCTGTATCTGTAAATGGAGATTTTATTTCTGCAAATTTTTCACCGTCAAATTTTCCAAGGTAAAAATCTGCCTTAAAAAGATCTTTCGATACAGGTCTAATATAATTTTGCCATGTATAAACATCACCTTGTTTAGTCTCGATAACATTTGTTGTGTTATATAATTTTCGTTTATCAGATTCGATATTCTTAAACTTTAATATCTGTTCTCCGTCACTATTCAAAATCTCTCGTGCAGACGTTATTCCTTTTGATGTTGGAATCCATACTCTCATTTTACTGTCTTGAAATGTTCTGAAAGTTATGTTGCTTAATAGACCATCTTTTTCAGTATATCCCCTTAATTTTTTACCATCCCAGATATTAATTCCGGTGTTAAATGCTTGTGCGTAAGCCGGTAAATCTGAATAAGAATAAGAAATCCAGACAATACCGTTTTTATCGGTATATAAAGTTGGAATACCTCCGAGTAGTTGGAGTAATCCGTCTTTTTGATTAAGCATTTTTGAAAAGTTAGGATAATAAATTCCAAAACCTTTAGTTGTTCTCATTATTAGTCCATCATTAGTTCCATTGAATGGGTATGCAGTAAAAGCATCATGCTTTTCCCATTTTCCATTTTGATATGCAAACAATTGGTTGGAATATTTGGAACTATGCGCTTGTGTCTCTTGTGTGGTTTGAAAAACTAATAATTCAGGAAAAAATTTATTCTCTTTAATAAAAAATGTCTGTGAATAATGAAAATCATTAATGCTCTTTCCGGTTTTCAAATCACTTATATTTTTAATATTCTCCATGATATTGGAGAGTACCCATTTTCCGTTATTAAATTCATAGATAGATTTGTTTTTAGAACTAAAAATTTCCATCACATTTGAAGCAGTAGAAGTAGTTAAGAATATTTTATCAAGCTGTTTGCTATAATATACTTGTAACGGGAAGAAATCTTTCCCAAGATCATTTATAAAATCTGTATACTGATGAAATTTTGTACCGTCATACATTAAAACGCCGGAAGTGTTTTTAGTAGCTGTTGATGAAGTGATTATTCCGGAAAATGCAAGCCATGTATTACCGTCTTTATCAATTGAAGTTGCTTTTTTCTGAGAGAAAATTTTTGCGCTCTGCAATCTTATTCCGGCAGATTCATCTATTTTTTTGAAAATACCATTCTTATATAAAGCAATATATGAACCTTCCCTCGTTTGAGTATTTCTTCCTGCTGATGAAAAAATGAGATCGCCATAAGGTGTTTCTATTAAATCTGTCGCGTTGTCCAACGGAAAATTGGTGGAATCGTAAACTGAAAATTTGCCGTTTTCAAATTTTGTTAATCCACCGTTAAATTTTTTATCTATATAAGGAGTTGCAGATCCAATCCATATTCTGCCTTTGCTATCAGTATCTATAAAAGTTATGACTTGCCCCGATAAACCATTTATGTGATAACCATCTTTTTCTGAATATGCTTTGAATTCATTCCCGTTAAAGGTTATAAATTTTTTCGGTGAGGCGAAGTAGAGAATGTTCTTCGTGGAATCGTAATACATATATTGCATTTTTTGTAGGTCATATTCTTTGCCAACTTCTTCAAATTCATAGCCGTTAAACCGATAAGTTCCTTCAATTCCGGAAAGCCATATGAAACCATCTTTGGTTTGGACTATATTGGCAATATTAGTTGTCGGTAATCCTTCTTTATTGGTGTACTCAATAATATCAGAATTTGCTTCGGTCTTTTGTCTTTGCTGGGAAAATGTCAATGAAGCCAACAGAACTAAAAATGATATGGTCATAAATCTGAAAATAGTAACTTTCATAAAATCCTCTACAAAAACAATTGATTAAAATAATTTTGGGAAATATTTAGTTTATCTAACAAAAGATTCGCCTTATTTTATTTTTATTACCACGAAGGTTACGTCATCATCAGGATCTCTATCATTTACCCAACGTGATCCTTCTTCTTTCAGATAGGTTATAATCTCTTCCGGTTCTTTTTCTGCAACTTCTTCAAATGAATTTCTTGCGCGTTTATATCCATAAACTTCATTATGCTCATTCTGTAATTCTGGAAATCCATCGCTCATAAGCAATAAAGTATCTCCCTTTAACAATTCCATCTCTTTTAATTCATAGGGAAAATTTTCCATCGTTCCCAATGGCATTCCTTTCATTAAATGTTCTTCAGTTTTTCTGTTCTGTCTGTTGTATAAAAATACTGGGGGCATTCCAGCTGCTGACATTACTAATCTATTGTTTTGAATCTTCAGCATGGTCATGCACATAGCAAGAGAATGAAACTGCATTTGTTTAATGCACCGGGTCATTTCTTGGAATGTAAAAAGTATATCCGGATTTGAAGCATAACTGTTAAACAATGATTTAGCAGAAGTAACCATTGTGCCGGCTCTCATTCCGTGTCCGGTTGCATCACCTAACACAACTGTTAGAGTTCCATCAATACCAACATTAAAATCATAATAATCGCCGCCAACTTCTGTAGCTGTTTTCATATAAACAGCAATATCAAGATGCGGTAATTGTGGAAGTAATTTTGGAAGCATAGAAAGTTGAAGCTGACGCGCTTCTTCCAATTCTTTTGACTTACGTTCATTTTCCGTTTCTGCTAGTTGTGCACGAAGATTAGCTTCATTAATTGCTGCAGCATTCCGTTCTTTTGTTAGGATTCTACCTCTTTGAACTCGGTCTATGCCAAATACCATACCTGCGAATAAGAAAAAATATCCGATGTATGCGAAAGTAGTTTTCCACAATGGAGGAGATATAATTATTTGAATTGCCTTCCCCTCGTCGTTCCAGATTCCGTCACCGTTAGAGCCTTTTACTCTAAAAGTATATTCGCCGGGTTCAAGATTAGTGAAAGACACAAAATTTCTGTCTGTGGATATCCAGTGATTATTAAAACCTTCCAGCTTATAAATAATTTTATTTTTTTCGGGTCTCGAAAAATGAATGGACGCAAACTCAAATGATATGTTATTTTGTGCGTAAGAAAGATGCAGTTCATCAAGCTTCAATATGCTTTTTTCTATTTTTACAACAGCGGAATCTGATTTTAGAGATACATCGGAAACTTTTATATCCTCTATAATTACAAGGGGTTTTACCTCATTTATTTTTCCGGGGTAGAATGAAGTAATACCGTCATTACCTCCAAGTACTATCTCACCATCTTTACTAATCCAGCTTGCTTTGCTTGAACTGAAGCCTTGCAGTCCATCTCTTGTATCGAAATTGACAAAATTCCATTTATCTTTTGGCGCGTTTTTATTCAGTTTAGATAAACCCGCCGACGTACTGATCCAAAGATTTCCCTGAAGATCTTCAATTATAGAATTCACGAGGTTAGAAGGAAGCCCATCCTTCTGAGAATACTTTTCAACCTTTTCCGTCACAGGATCAAATCTTATCAAATTGTTTAGTGTTGCAATCCAGACTATACCTTCTCTATCCTCAAAAATGTAATTGATATTATTATTGGAGGAATATTGATTTTTCGCGTCATAATTATATTGCTTAAAATTTCCGGTACTAAGGTCGTATCTGAAAAAACCGTTGTTAAGAGAACCCAACCAAAGAACATTGTACAATTTTTTACTGAATTCAATACTTGTGCCTATTTCCAACGGCATAAATTTTTCTGAATTAATTTCCTTTTCATTCAGTTCATTTATATTATTATACTCGGATTCATTTAAACTCAATACTTGAATTCCATACCATAAAGAGTCCGGTGGTGGAACGACATTCCAGGTTCCGTATGAGTTTCCGACATCGGATGAGTAAACAATTTTATAATCACCTTTTTTCAAATCCACACATTTTACAGCAATACGGTTCTTAAATCCGCCGCCGTCATTAAATGTTTTAGATAAATCATTCATAGACCAAATTGATTTTCCATCACCCGTTAACAGTGAACCCCTATCAGTTATTCCAGCATTGCCCTGGCTCATTAGTCCTTCACCGACACAAATGATAAGTACTTTCTGATCGCTGCTTAACGTAAACTTCTTTTCTATGTTTGACGCTTCGCCTACTTCAAGAATGGAGGAAATCGGCTTGCGCGTTCGAGGGATTTCATCGATCTTTTGTTTAAGATTTTCATCCATCTTTTTAGTCATGATTGTAGGCAAAAGTATAAATTCGTTCTTGGCGGGGTTATATTTTTCAAATCCATATGACGAAGCAATCCAGATATTGCCTGATAAATCGATCTTCATCGAGTTAGTATTATAAGTTGAAGTCTTTTTTTCATGTGGTGATTTAATGGAACTTAAAAAAATATTCTTATCAATTTTATGCAGGCCCAAATTGTTGTATGTGAACCATTTATTACCTTCATTATCTATAGCCAGGCTTTGAATATTAATACTTCCATCCGAAAGAGTAGATGGATCAATTTTTATTTTTAAATTGAATGATTTTTTACTTTCAAGATTGTAAGAGAATAAACCTTTTGCGGATGTTCCAACTGTTATTTCTTTTTCCTGTTGTGGACCAGCAATTACTGTTACAAAACCAGTCCCAGTGCCTGTCATCTCTTCGGTTTTGAGTTTAGAATAATTAAATGGCTCTCTGAGCGGATCAAATTTAGTAAGACCTTTAGTCCAGGTACCTATCCAAATTACACCAAAGTTATCCTTGTAAATTGTCTGAATTACCGTCCTAGTGGAAATGTCCGAATTATCGGAACTGTATTCAAATTTCTGGATATATTTACTTTTAAGATCAACTCTATAAAGCCCTTGCGAATAAACTCCTACCCACAAGTATCCTTCATCATCCTGAATTATTCCTGTAACATTATCATAATTGGTGGGTTTCTTAAAAAGACTAAATACATCGTAATCTTCAGTAGTGTAGTAAGATGGAGAGTACTTTATAAATTTACTGTTACCTCCAAACCAAATATTTCCGGAAGCATCTTCAAAAATAGTCTGAATTTCATTTGGGCTGTAATTAGCTTTTAGGTAATATGGTTGAAATAAATTAAGTTTTTCATTGTAAATTTTTATACCGCTTCCATAATCGGCAGCTAAGATATTTCCATTCTTCAATTCAATCATACCTAAGATTTGTCCCCATTGAGTGTTATTATTTGAGGATTCGAGATGTACCTGCTCAAATCTATTTTTCGATCTGTTAAATTTTTGCATTCCGTGGATTGTGGTTCCAAACCATAAGTTTCCTTTTGAATCGGAAATGGCTGAATAAAATTCTGACCAATTAGTTACACTTCCTGTTTCTATAGAATATCTTTTAAAGCTTTCATTTTTCGGATTATATTTTGCAACAGCATTTCCAGAAACACCAACCCAGATAAATCCATCAGAATCCTCTACTATAGCAAAGCAATTATTGTTAGGTATTGTATTAGAATCGTTTGGATCGTTTTTAAACACTTTCATGTTATTTCCGTCATACCTATTAAGTCCGTCTGCTGTTGAAACCCAAAGAAATCCGTTGCTGTCTTGAAAGATCGAATGGATTTCGGAATTGGACAGTCCTTCGGGAATTGAAATTTTTTCAAAAAGGTAGTTTCTTTGTCCATAGCTCAACGATGACAAACTCAAATAGAATATCAAAAAGCTAATTATACAGCTTGATGATTTTAATAGATTTTTTGTTCTAATCATTAGAATCCTTTTTAAAATTTATTTTACTTTGACGTCGTCATCGGAATCTTTGTCATTTACCCAACGCGTGCTTTCTTCTTTCAGATAAGAAATAATTTCTTCCGGTTCTTTTTCTGCTACCTCTTCAAATGAATTTCTTGCGCGCTTATATTCATATACTTCATTATTTGTGCGAATATTTTAACCTCGAAAGCGTTTTATAATATAGATTGTCTGATTTTTGTATAAAAATTTTTATTACTTCCTGATTAAATAAAGAGCGGTTATGTCATCACTCTGCGGAGTATCTGTAGTATGTTTTTTTACATCCGTTATTAAATTTTTAATAAATATTTCTGCATTAGCGGGTTTATTATTTAGGAAGAATAATTCAAGCCTCTCATCGGAATACTCTTCATTATTGTCGTTCATTGCTTCGGTAATTCCATCTGTGTAAAAAAGAATTTTCCCACCGGGTTCTATTTGGATTATATCGCTTTCATACGGCAGTCCGAAATCGAGCATTCCAAAAGCGAATCCACCTTTATCGAGTTTTGTTAATTTTCCATTGTTAGAATAAAAGATAGGATTGTGTCCGGCGTTCAAATATTCTGTTGTTCCGGTTGTCGGGTTGAGGATGATGATAAAACCAGTTATGTATTTTTCAGGTGTGGAAGCTTTGTAAATAATTTTATTCAATCGGTCAGCGACATCGGTTAATTTAAAATCGTTTTCAACGTAGGCATGAAGAGATGCATTTAATGTATTGACTAACAATCCAGAGGCAACTCCTTTTCCGGCAACATCGGCTATTATTATAAGATATCTTCCGTCTTTTAATTTTGTAACATCATAATAATCTCCGCCAATTTCTAAAGAAGGAATATTAATTCCAGCAAGATCATACCCATCAATTTCAGGAAGTTTCTGCGGAATAATTCTTCTCTGAATTGTTGCGGCCATTTCAATTTCTTGATGCATCCGTTCCTTTTCAATGGCTTCGTTGTGCAAATGTTCATTTTCAATTGCAGCTAAAACCTGTCTTGCAAAAGCTGCAAGTAATATTTCATCTGTCTGATCAAAATCTATTATTCCTTTTCTACTCTCCTTTTCTGAAAGAGTAAATATATATTTTACACTCTCGAACTCAACAAATGTGTCAATCTTTTTATCGGAATCGAAAACTTTCTTTATATCGGAATTATTCGGGAATCCAATTTCGGATATTATATCATCCCCGGAAATTAGTTGCAAAACACCGCGCGATGCATTTGTTAATGCTGCCGCTCTTTCCAATGAAAGTTCAAGCAATGAAGAGGTTTTGCGAAGCTTTGAAATTTCAATGCCCGTATCTATCAAACTGTTAAGCTGAACAACTTTATGATTTAATGAAAAATTTAATTGCTTCTCTTTTTCTTGATAAATAAAAGATTGGTAGGCGTTATCTAATAACTGGAGAAACATCTGAAAAGTAATTCTATCGAGCTCGGTTAATTCAGTTTTATCGAGCTTGTTGCCTATAACCAATCCCCAAAATGATCCATCGGTTAATGGCATTGTTGCAATAAGGCTAAACTCTTTATCATTGAAATAATCAATGATGACATTTGTCGATGTTTTTAAATGTGGAAGACATTCGCGGCATCTTCCATTATTGATAATAATACTTTCCCATTCTGCTGATTCATTATTCTTATAGAATATATTTACATCACTTATAAAAAAGTTACCGCGTAAAATGTGACAAAAATTAGTACCAAGTTCTTTAAGCGTGTTGGATCTGGAAAGGATACTGAATCCTTCTTGAAAAGACTTAACTTGAACAGATAGTCTGTCAACTATATTATTGTATTCAACAATATTCATTCAGGAAGTAATTAATCCTCTTCTTTTAAAATATTCTATGTGGGGAAAATTGGTTTAGAGAAGTTTTAATGCTTCATCCAAATTATCTGCTTTTTTTGCAAATTGGAATAAGCCCATAATTGTAAAGGTTTTTTCAATGGATGGATCAAGATTTGAGAATATTAACTTTCCATTTGATTGATTTAATTTCTCAATGATCTCAATTAGAAATGAAATACCAATCGAGTTAACAACATTTGACTGAGCTAGATTTAATATTACATTATTAATTCCATTTCCATTGTGTTTATAAAATTCATCAACAATTTTTTGTCCGCCGATATTGTTAATGTAACCAGTCGTATTGATAACAACACAATTATCTTTTGTTTCAGTTACTAAATTAAATTCGGATAACATTTTAAAGACTCCTAGACTAAATTTTTAATTATTGTAATTTTTGTTCCGGTTGGACTGGATTCAATTATGAAATCATCTGACATGGATTTCATAAGTTTGATGCCCCAGCCTCTTTTATTTTTACTTGATAATTTTTCATGAATTTCCGGTTCTTCAACTTTCTCAGGTTCGAACCCGTGACCAAAGTCAGTGACTAAAATGATTAACCGTTCTTTTGTCATTGTGAACTCAACATTTACATAAGGATTTTCAGCACCAGAATGTTCAAGACCGTTAATAATTGCTTCAGTAACAATTATCTTGGCTTCGCCAATTTTGTCATTTGATATTCCTAAATGACCTCCCATTAATTGTAAACTTTCAAGAGCTACCAACTCGATATCCGGGACTTTGGGAATTTTGATCTCTAGTTTAATATTATGATTCATGTTTATTCTCTGTTGTTTGAAGTTGACCGAACTTAGCGATCTTTAGGTTATTGTCTTTTTCAGTAGTAGAGTTACTGAATAGAATGGGAAATGGATATAGGTATAACTACTCAATTATTCGGACATAGTATGGGTATTTATTTATGTTGGTATTATTGGGTAAACTAAAGCAGGAGGATTTATGCCGAATTGCAACTTTTCGAGCGAATGTTTCTATATTCAAAACTTCATCCGAATTTCAAATAGTACTTTGTCAAAACCGTGTTCGTCAGAAAAATATTCATACTAAGCGAAAAACCATATTTTTGCTCTTTGAAAACTAACTCGTAGAACTCATTATGCTTAAGTCTTTACTCTATTTTCTACTTAGTTGCTTCAATAGAAAGACCTCTAAAACAGCAGTCATTTGCTATAATCGAGGTTTTTTTCTTTGCGGAGAGTCAGGGATTCTATGACACGTCAAATTTGTTCCGAATTTCGTTTAATTACTCAGTTTTTATGAGTGTTGTGACCAAAAAGTAACTGACACAAAAATTTTTCTATCTATTATATGTAGTTCATTGAGTAATAAATTTTCAAATAGGTATACAATATTTTGCTTTTTATTTGTGCACGTAGTTTTGGATATGCACAATGGAAAATATAGCATACATAGCTTTACTATAAAATATTTTCAAAAGCCTCAACCATTTAACTACCAGATTAAAATTCTTTCTAACTATTCAAAGAAAAAATTGTAAGAGAAAGCTCTGTATGAGAAATACCATCGCAATTCATCGAGTATAGACTGTTCTTAATTCTTTTTGAATAAGTCAGCATAACTAATCAGTCGTACTCCTTTATCCTGTAATGCTTTTTTTACTTTTTCGTTTGTGAAAATATCTGTTACCGTCTGGCGGTCAGTAGCAAGAGTATTATTTTGAGCAAAGATTGCCGCGTGCATTTCGGAGTTATTTAATCCCGGATGATCTATAAAAACATATTTTCCAGGCAGTAAATTTTTAATGTTAGAAATAAACTGATCCGTTTTTTCATTCACACTTTTATCCTCGTCCCATCCGTTTAGGTATTTTATCCCGGGAATATTCTCCGTGCGTAATTTGTATTCACGGGCCAATTTTTCGAACAGCTCCTTCACTCTTGGATCCATATTACTAAAACCCATGTGAGCGCTCAAATGTGAAATTTGAGAAATGTTTTTCATTGCCAATTCAATCTGTGCGCGCAATTCTTTTTCTATTTCTTCTATTTTCCAATGGGCATTGAGCAAATAATTATCGGCGGAAGGATTATTCCCTCCCCAAATTTGTTGGAAAAAATTTCCATCCTTATCAACGAGACTTGGAGCGTCAGTTAGTGGACGCCATTTTATTCCCTCCCATTCACTTGTTAATAACAAATGAATCCCCACATCAATGAAGTGATTTTCATTCAACATTTTTACAGCTTCAGGAAACCAGGCACATGGAACCATAATTTCAATGCTTCTAGCAATACCCTCTTTACACGCTTTTATACACGCTACGTTCGCATCATGAAAAGAAGCCATATCATCCGCTCTCACAATGAGATAAATCTTATTATCATCTTGAGCATGGTTTTGAACGGAAGTAAAAAACAACACAATAATCAATAATAAATATTTCATAACATGCACCTTCTAAAAAATTATAATAAACACTTTCATTTTTGATAAACAGATTCAAACAAGTAATTTCCAGATTGAGCCTCGAAGACGGCATAATTGTCTTTATATTCTTTAAACTTCAGTCCGGTAGATTGAAACGCAGGCTTACCGGTTTCTAAAACTTGTTTATCTGAAATCGATGGAATATAAATCATTGCGTTCGTATTGACCGGGACTCTTACATTCATATAAAAACGAATTCCATCAATTTTCCAGTCACAATTTATTTTACCAATGACTGCATAATAATATCCTTTAGCCCAGGTAAGATCTCCTGCCGGTTGTGGTTTAATCTCAAATCGCGTAAATCCGGGAGCTAAAGCATTTATACCAAGAACGGATTTATAGAACCATTCTGATATAGAACCAAACATTGGATGATTTTGCGAATTCACAGTGTCGGGATATTTCCAGCTTTCATACAAAGTTGTTGCGCCGTGTGCAAGCATATTTGCATATCCCGGAAAATCACGCTGGCTGGCAATTGTGTATGAAATATCGTTTCGATTCTCACGTCGGAAAAACTCAAACAAAAATTTGGTTGCAAAGATACCTGTTGAAAGATGTCCCTTATGCTTGTTGAAAATCTCTAGTACAAGCTGGTTCATTGCCGCACTCTTTTCGCTCTCAGGAACTAAATCGTAATATAAAGGGATTACTTGTGAGGCTTGCGTACCATAATCGAATATGCCCGTTCCCTGTTTTAGAAATTTGTTTAAGAACACTTCCTTTATCTCACCTTCCAATTTATCATATTTATCGGCGTCTTCAGTTCTTTTTAAAAGATGTGCAAATTCTGAAAGTATTTTTACATGGTGGTAATAAAATGCTGTTGCTGATAGAGAAATTGGTTTAGGATCAATACTTTCGTGATCACTTATATCCCGCTCCACAATATTTTTTGGAGTTACAGAATGCATGAACTCAACTTGTTTTTTCAACATATCGTAATATTTCTCAACTATCTGAATATCGCCATAATAATCGTATAGCACTTTGAGACCAAATGGAAATGCTAGTTGCCAACCTGGGGGGCCTGTTTCACCACCCATACCTTCAATTGCAATTCCAATAGATGGAGCTATCTCAGTCATTCCTCCGTTTGGTCGGACATCATTAGCAAAATCTTGAACTGTCTTTCTATAAAAATTACTCATATCATAATTGTAACAAAATGCCTCCGCGGTTGCTACAACATCACCACCATAACCAAATTTTTCACGTCCAGGACAATCACTTTGAACGCTAAAGACATTGCTCAAGAAAGTCCATTTCACCATATCTTGAACTTTGTTAAACATTTCGTTTGAACATTCAAAGCTTCCGTTTTCTTTTAGATCGGCATTCATTCGTAATCCTTCAACCGTATTTAAATCCGGTTTTCCTGGAAACCCCGTTAATTCAACATATCTAAAAGAGTGAAATGTAAATCTTGGCGAATAAACTTCTTCTCCATTTCCTTTTAAAATATAAGTGATTGTACTAGCGGGAGGTCTTGGAGCGCCCTTTCCGGGATTGGCATTCCAAATATCTTTTAGCTGCGCAACCAAATTTGTAAAATAGTTTAAAGATCCATCGGCATGCACATCTTCTCCGCAGCGAATTCTTACAACAGTTCCTGCCGGACCTTTAACTTTTAATTTAATAGTACCGGCAAAATTTTGGCCGAAGTCAATTATGAAAATTCCGGGATTTAATTCGTAAATATTTTTAGCTTTCAATGAACGAGTTACTCTGATTTGAGGTTGTATTTGTGCAGATAGTTTACCGTTAGGTCCAGAGATCATAATACATTTTTTCCATTGGTCATCAGGATACCCGGGCTTGTCCCAATTCTCAGATTCCTGCCTTGCATCATACGTCTCACCCAAATAGACATTGTTTTTTAGGATAGGCCCTTCACCGGCTTTCCAAGTAGAATCTGTAACAAAAGTTTTTATACTGCCATCGCTAAACACTATTCTTATCTGAGCCTTAACACACGGCTTACCAATTGTAAGAGTATTTCTAAGATTGAATCCGAAGATGTTTAAAGGTAACGGATTGTACCAGCCGTTTCCAAGAATGATACCTAGCGCATTTTTCCCTTTTCGAAATTGATGAGATACATTGTATGTAGAGTATAAAACTTGCCTGCCGTACTGAGTCCAACCCGGATCGAGCATAGCATCGCCAATTTTTTCACCATTGAGCCGAGCTTCATAATAACCTAAGCCTGATATATATAAGCGAGCAGAAGATATATTTTTTAATAATTCAATTTCTTTGCGAAAGAGCGGGGCTGGATTTTCTTTATAGAAATCTTCTTCATTAACAGGAAGAGGATTGGGATCGCTAATCCATCGGGCTTCCCAATCGGAGTCATTCATCATAGCTGTCTCGAACCAAGTTATTTCACTCCATTCAGAAGGCTTATCATTTCCATCCCAAATTCTTACCTTCCAAAAATATCGGATAAATGATTTCAACAACTTGCCTGTGAATACGATTCCAAATGTGGAGTTCGACTTGACCTTACCCGTTTGCCAGACGTCCCCGTTGTTTTTCTCCAAATCTTCTTGATTATCGCTTACAAGAATTTCATAAGCAGTTTGAAAGGTTCCTCTTTCTTCCGATTGCAGTTCCCAGCTTAATCTCGGATTTGAAATATCAATACCCAGTGGATTTATTTTTAATTCCGTTCTCAGATTAATGATAGTAACCTCCGAAGAATCCGATGGCTTGCAGAACGATATACTTTTTTGTGATGTGAACAAAAAACAAAGAGCTAAAAAGGGTAATATTATTTTTGTCTTCATAACTTTATCCTAAAATTCCTAAAATTATTTCACAACAACATCTTCAACAAAACTTCCGATTTGCATCACCTTGCTTTTAATATCGCGGAGTGGTTTACCCGCCACCTTACAATTTTCGAAAGTAACTGTTTGTACGCGGTGATTCTCATCAAATCCTTTTAGAATAATAGGGCCTTCGTGCGCCCATGAAATATTTTTCAGTTTAATGTTCTTTATGTGTCCGGGAGGGTCATCGCCGTATTTGGTGCCGTCGGTTATATTTAACTCAAACAATTTAATTTCGGATTTTTCAACGTGAATGTTATCATAAACAATATTGCTGATAACCGCCGGACCATCGCAAATTATACTGAATCCGCTGTGACCATCGACGCGGCTTCCACCACGTGCAAGTATAACATCGCAGTTGCGTACGGTTACATTACTAATCGAAGAAGTATTTGTCTCAAACCCAATTGTAACTCCGTCACTGAAAGCAAAACCAATCATAGTATTATTTGTAATCAACACATCATTAACATTTTGATCTAACGCTGGAGCTTTTATAGCAATACAATCGTCGGTACATCGCAAGAAACAGTTTGAGATAACTATATTTCTTGAATTAAGCGGATCAATTCCATCTCCGCCTGGACCAAAGCTAATCACCTTCACGTGATCATATTTTAGTCCATCACAATTAATAAGTGTGTTTGTCCATCCGTCTCCGTTGCGAATCATTACACCTTCGAAGAGAACATTTTTACAGTTTTCAACCAGTACCATTTGCTGATATTCAAAACCTCCATCAAGAATACCACGACCAATAACGCGGATGTTTTTAACTCCGTTTGCGCGGATACCTCCGTAAACAATGGCGCCCGCAGCTATGTATACTGTTTCGTTATCATTTAAAGTAATATATCCTGGTTTGTGAACACCCGGGCCGAAATAATGAACGCCCGGATTATCCGGAGAAACTTTTTCATTCTCAATCGGATTTGCAAAAACAAATAAAAGAGGATGATCGTCAATTTCGACGGATAATTTTTCTGGTCCGGAAAGCGAAAATGTTAAAACATTTCCGTTAATGTTACTTGTTATTCCGCGGCTTGATGGGTGAATTGAAACTTTTTTAATTGCGCTTGAAACACTGATAGAAATCTGCAGTTTTCCTTTACAAGAAAAACTGGCTTGATGAATTTCCTGTTGTACTTTAGTATAAGGTGCCATAAACCAATCAGGCAATTTGCTTATATCCATGTTTGTCAGAAATTTTTCGGTCCATATTTCTTGATTGTTTACCTTTACGGAAAAGAGATCACTTGTTGTCAATCCTGAGATAGCTGGATAAACAATAACCTTCGAATTATCGCTTTTGATTGCTTTTACACAAAATATACTGATGATAAAAAATAAAAACGTGAACAGAACGAATACTTTTTTCATAACTGCCTCATTAAAAATTTACTAATTCTTTTATTGGATAAATAACACATTGAATTATCAAAGATTCCATAAATTATTTCATCGAACTTATCAATTTCGTTTTATGGAATTCTTCTTACACTTATTTTATTCTCTCGGCATAGAAAGCAGAGTTACCGTTAGTCACACCATAAAGAATTCCGGTTTTATTATCAACATCAATACCTTTCCAACGAATTGAACCAAGTGTTTTGTCATAAATGTCTACCCATGATTTTCCATTATCATAACTAGCATAAACGGCAGATTCAGATCTTGACCAGTATAGCGGTTCACTTGCAACGTAGATTTCATTGCCTGATTGACCGCCGACTGCAATAGCTGTTGCATTAAAAATACGATTATCTAGTGGAAAAATTTTTCGCCAGGACTTTCCGTAATCCTTACTTCGCCATAAACCTTCACGAATAAATCCGGCATAAAGCCAGCCTGGTCTTTTCAAGTCCGCTTTAACTGCATTAAGAACTGATGCTGTGTCCTTTCCAAAAGGCAAATCTTTACTAAGTATTTGCCAGGTTTTTCCACCGTCGAATGTTGTGAAAATACCTTTATCGGCTTCTCCGAAATAAATTGTATTCTCTCTAGTTGGATCTAAACATAACAATTGATTTGTACCGCAAATATTTTTTACTTGATACATTGTCACTGCCAAAAGTTCGCTTTCGATAAAATCCTTTCTTACCGGCAGTGTTTTAATTTTGTCAAGCATTGGAACATGAAGTTTCATCCATGTATTTCCCCAATCATCAGATTTATACAGACCGGCGCTATTGTCAATCGCTCCGTCTATATATGCAAAAAAAACTCCTTTGTTGAAAGGATCTTCTTTAATGGCCTGGACAAACAATCCTTTAGCCAGATTAACAACAACTTTACAATTTCTGCCGTCATCCTCCGTTAGGCAAATTGCACTAAGACGCTCCGAGCTATTCGTAACACCGTAAACAATCAGACCGGTTTTAAATTTTGACGGACAAATTACTGTGCTACAATAATAGTTTTGCTGTGCTTCTAATGTAGGAAGAGTCATATAAGTTTTTCCGTAGTCTCTGCTAATGCACGGTTGACCATCGGCACCGGCAAACATTACTTTGCCAGGTACAACAGGATCGGCAGTGATCATCTCAAGACAAATATTTCCAATTCCTTTAAAGTGATTAGCGTCCCATGTTTGGCAAGAATTTTCACTCACACATATACCAAACCAATCCATCAGATAAAATTTTTTTGGATTTTTATTATCTACAATAAATTTTGAAAGCGCCCACCCTATTTGTTCAGGTCGTTTATACTGAGGTGCAAAATTTTTAAAATCGTTCCAATTATAATTTCTTTTAATTAATTCCCATGTTTCGCCTTTATCTTTTGATACATATAGCGGAACACTTGCATAATTATTCGGTGAGGGGTATTGGCACACGGCAGAATAATAAATTGAACTATTATTTGGATCGGAACAGACAGTTGAGAAATCGGCCATCCCTAGAGAGACTGTTTTTTTTGTGAATGTTTTTCCGCCATCTATAGATTTATAAATTCCGTCATTGCGAAAAGTAGCAAGAATTATCGCGGGATTATCTTTATCAAATACAAGATTTGTAAAACTTACACCAGTCTTTTCGAAAATTGTTTGCCACGTTTTTCCTTTATCAGCTGATAAAAAAAGTCTGCCTATTTTTTCTCTTTTGTATGAACCGTTCGGATACAAATAATCTGCAAACGGTAAAGAATCGAGAGTTGCAGCATATAACATGTTTCTTACATATGGATTAAACGCCAGACAACAGAAAGGTTCGCCTTTAAGCGTCGAATAATTCCAGGTTTCACCTTCATTGTTACTTAACCAGATTCCTCTTGTATTGCTTGCTGCCGCAACAAAATTACCGTTGAAAGGATCAACACCAATTTTCTCAGCATAAAATCTAGTTGCGCCGTTCCCAAAGAAATCCGGTTTATTTGTAACAAGTTTCCACGTAATCCCTCCATCGGTAGTTTTATGAATTGCAGATACCATTTCATGTCCACGTGCTTCGCCCGAAGCGCGAAATAAAACATTTGGATTCATCCTACTCATAGCAAAGGATTCAACATTATGGTGATATCCTTCGGTCATTCCATTATTAATCGCGTTCCAGCTTTTACCGCCGTCAATACTTTTAAAGACTCCAGCAACGTCGGTTTTGATATATAAGATATTTGAAAAACCGGGGTGCTGTATTATTCCAGTAACATATCCGCCTCCGCCAAATTCAGAACTAGCCCAATGATATTTAATACCGGAGCCACCCAACCCACCTCCGGCAAATGAATTCACTGCTACAAATATGTAGATCAAACATATTATTGATACAACTGCATGATAAAATCTGTAAGTCATTTTCTTTCCTAAAATAATAGTTTGAAAAAATTCATAAAATATATTAGGATTAACTTAGTTGTGGGTTTAAAATCCATGCTGTTCTTACGTTCGAGAGTTTTAATAATTTCGGTTTGGTCTCTTGTGCATATTCAAATCCTCATCTATAATCAAAATAATAATTTTGAACTATAAACACTATTTTTGCTCTTCATAAATTAACTCGTAAAAACTCATTATGATAAAATTTATTCTCTATTTTTGTCTTGGTTTCTTCAACTCAGAGATACAACTACAACGATCAAAATATGACCGACTTCACCAAATTAAAATTTTCTTATCAATTCGTTTATTCTGCGGATTTTTTTATATTTCGACTGTTCAAGTAATATAGTCGAAAAAGTGCGATATGATTTCAGAGAAACTTTCGAAAGAGAAGGAAAAAGCGATAATAGATGCCGCCCGCATGCGGTTCGCTCATTATGGCTTTTCAAAAGTTACAATGGAGGAGATCGCTGCGGATATAGAAATGGGCAAAGCTTCGCTCTATTATTATTTCCCAACTAAGGAAAGTTTATTCTATGCCGTGCTTACCCAGGAACAGAATGAGTTCATACAAGAAATGGAAGGAATTTTTGTCTCCAAACTTTCTGCCGGAGAAAAATTGCTGGAGTTTGTAAACAAAAGACTTTTCTTTTTTCAGCACTCTCTTAATCTCGGCACACTCAGCTTTCATTCGTTCCTGGATACAAAATCATTCTATAAAAAAATTTTTATGAATTTTGAAGAGAAGGAACAGGATTTAATAAACCGGATAATCTCGGAAGGAAAAACCAAAGGTGAGTTCGAAAAAAAACTTAATCCGAAAACGGGAACCGTTCTGTTACACATATTACACGGACTTCGCATTCGCACTTTAAGAAGGATAAAAGAATTGAATAATAACGACGAAACAATTAATGAACTGCGAGCAGAGATGAACATCGCAGTTAAAATTTTCATAAAAGGAATTTCTAAATAATATTTCGATAGGAGATTAGCAGTATGTCTGAAAACGATAAAATTAAAAATAATACAAAAGAAGAGTTCGAACAGGAAATCGATTCCGTTCCTCTCTATAAAAAGAAAAGCGCATGGATCGGATTATTGTTTATGGTGATCGTTCTTGCAATCGGCATTTATTGGTTCGTCGGCAGTCTCGGATCAATTTCTACCGATGATGCTTTTATCGATGGAAATAGATTGAACGTCAGTCCAAAAATTTTGGGAAGAATAGTTAAACTTTCTGCGGATGAACGGGACAGTGTGAAAGCCGGACAATTAATTGCCGAGTTGGATTCAACCGACTTGATTGCCAGATTGAATCAAACAAAAGCCGTTTTGAATAACACACAGGTAAGCATCGATCTTGCAAAAGTGAATGTTGAAAAAGCGCAGATTGATTTCGATAGAGCAACGGCTCAATACAAAGATAATGTAATACCGAAAGCAGAGTTTGACAACGCACAAAAAAAATTGGAAGCGACACAAGCTGAATACAAAATCGCGCAAAGCCGCATTGTTACCGCTCAATCTGATTTGAAAGTGATCGAATCAAATCTTGAAAACACAAAATTATATTCTACAATTAACGGTGTTGTTGCCAAGAGATGGATTCTTGAAGGTGATATAATTCAGCCGGGTCAACCCATCTTTACAATTTACGATATGAAAAATATCTGGGTAACAGCGGAACTCGAAGAGACAAAAATTCATGATATTCAATTGAACGACGAAGTTGAGATAAACGTCGATGCTTATCCCGATCAGAAATTCTCAGGAAAAGTTTATCAGATCGGAACAAGCACATCCGCACAATTTTCTTTGATTCCTCCTTCGAATGCATCAGGTAACTTTACAAAAGTAACGCAGAGAATTCCGGTTAAGATTTCCATCAAACCGGAAAATGCGAATGACCTGATAAAATTTGGATTGTTGCCGGGCATGTCCGTTGAAGTGAAGATAAAGGAAAAGAAGAATGATTAAGGGTTTTCGTAACACAGCAATTGGTTTTGCGCCATCGCTTCATCACAAACACTCACATTATAAATGGTGGGTTCTGATCAGTGTAATGATTGGAACATTTATGGCAGTTCTTGATGCAACGATTGTGAATGTTGGTCTCTCTAAAATGACAGCAGCTTTTGGAACCAGTGTGGATAAGATTGAATGGGTGCTTACTGCTTACTTATTAATCTTTGCTGTGATGTTGCCAACTTCCGGCTGGGTTGCAGATCATCTTGGTTACAAAAAAACTTATCTCGGCGGAATGTTTCTATTTACTCTCGGATCGTTATTATGCAGTTTATCGTGGGATGAGAACGCACTCATCTTTTTCAGAGTAATTCAAGGAGCCGGTGCCGGATTTATAATGCCCGTCGGAATGGCGATCGTAACCCGTGAGTTTCCACCGGAACAACGCGGAACTGCAATTGGTTTTTGGGGAATTGCATCCGCAGCTTCCGTTTCGCTCGGTCCGCTTGTCGGCGGATATTTGATTGACACGTTCTCATGGCATGCGATATTTGATGTTAATGTTCCAGTTGGGATTGTGGGATTCATAGCTGTTATGATTATCCAAAGAGAATTTAAAACCGAAAAGACCAGAAGCTTTGACTTTATTGGTTTTATCAGTATGACTTTGTCTTTAACTACTCTTCTTCTTGCTTTGGCAGATGGAAACGCTGCATGGAATACAGGCGGTTGGTCGTCGCCGTTTATTTTGTCTTGCTTCTTTATATCCGCAATCAGCTTTGTTGTTTTTATTGTTACGGAAATAAATGTAAAACATCCAATAGTTGATCTAACTCTTTTTAGAGATAGAAATTTTGCATCTGCAAATATTATTCTCTTCATATTCGGAATCGGATTTTTTGGGAGTACTTTTTTGTTGCCGTTGTACTTACAGAATTCGCTTGGCTACACAGCGTTTCAGGCAGGCTTAGTTTTTCTGCCGCTCGGAATTATCCAAGCTTTTGTTTCTCCTATCGCAGGAAGATTAACGGATAAGATCAATCCCAAAATAATGGTGATGATAGGAATTGTTTTACTTTCTTGGTCGCTTTATGCTTACGGATTTTTTTCGCTTCAAACGGAAAGCTCGCAAATTCAAATTCCATTATATGTCCGGGCATTTGCTCTTGGAATGATTTTCGTTCCATTATCAACTGTCGCTCTTCTGAATATTCCAAAATATAAAATTGCACAGGCGTCGGGATTGTTCAATACCATACGGCAGATCGGTGGAAGCTTCGGCGTTGCACTTCTTGGTTCGTTACTTACACGAAGAACAATTTTTCACATGCAGGCATTTTCTCAAACAGTTGATTCAAGTTCACCGGAGTTTCAGAATACTTTAATCCACGCAAAAAACTTTGTGATGAATTCTGTCGGAGGTTCTCCCGCCGAAGTTGCATCGCGGGCAAAAACGATGATTGCGCTTAATCTTTCTTCTCAATCTTTTATACAGGGAATCAATGATGATTTTCTGGTTGCAGCACTTTTATCCATTGTGTTGGTTATACCGGTTTTATTTTTGAAAATATCAAAAGCAAAATCAACCGAAAAAATTGAAGTACTTGAATAACAAAAAATTACGGAAATAAAATGAATAGAAATATTAAATACATTCTCGTAGCTTTACTCATGTTTATCACTGCTGTTTCATCTGCGCAAAATCAAGTGATTAATTCTTATGTACTCAAAGATGTGATCAAGCTTACGGTTGAAAACCATCCTTTAGTTAAACAGAAAGAAGATGAGCTCCGCGCCGTTCAGTTTAAAGTTGAACAGCAGAAAAGTTCGTATCTGCCTAATGTTTTCGGCGAAGCATCTTATACGCGGATAGGTCCAATTCCCGCATTTGCATTCGGCGGCGAAAATTTGGAGCTGGCTCCAGCGAATAATTATAACGTTAGTGTACTTGTGCATCAAACATTGTACGATTTCGGAAAGCGTGGATTGCAGGTTGATTATACCGCTTCATTTTTAAATTCAGTTAAAGACAATGTAGATTTAATTAAGAATGATTTATCCAACCAGGTAATTAGAGTTTTTTATGGAATTCTATTCCTGGAGAAAAGTATTGCCGTTAAGGATACACAATATTCCACGCTTCAAGAACATTTAAAAATAACCGAACTTAAAATTAAGAACGGAACCGCAACAGATTATGATGTACTTAGTACAAAAACTAGGATGGTTGAAATCAAAAATGAAAAGATCGAATTGCAAAATGAAAAGAATAAACAAGAATTATACCTTAAAGAATTGATCGGCACAGACAGAAAAAAAGAAATAAGCATTACAGGTTATTTTGATCTTCCGCAATATGGTTTGAACAACGATTCGCTTCTTAATGCGGCATACGATCAACGCCCGGAATTGAAAATTGCTGCCGACATGCGCAATACTGCAAATCTGCAAAAAGAAATGGTGAGCCAAATTGATAAACCGGTTTTGAATGCAGACGCCGGTTATGGATTAAAGAACGGATACGAACCGAACATCCAGGTCATGAGAGGAAATTGGTTCGCTGGTGTTTCTTTGGAGGTACCTATTTTTAATGGGAATCTTACCGAAAATAAAATTAGTGAAGCCGGCGCGCTTATCAATGCAGCCGATAAAAAAATTGATCAGGTTAAAGAATCGATATCAACCGAAATTTATCAGGCTGTGAGTGATCTGAAGATGGGCGTTGAAAAATTGAATTCAACTAAAGAGCAGATTAATTATGCCGGTAAATCTTTGGAACGCGCTAAAGTTCAGTATGAACGCGGTGCAGGAACAAACCTTGAAGTGCTTGATGCTGAAACCGCTCTAACACAGGCACGGCTTCTGAATATTCAAGCGATGTATAAAAGTACAATCAGTTATTATTCGTTGCGTAAAGCAGTTGGCGATAAAATTTTTCTGAATTAATCGCCATTATGCATAATAACGACTATCATCACAAATATTTTTTTGAAACTTTAAGGTTGTTGTGTTGTAATATACCCCTATACAAAACCTCATCGGTTACACATACAATTTGTTGATAAAAATAGATTATCTAGCTTTGTAAGAGGTAACTATTTAGATCAATAATAAATTTTCAAATGAGTCATATAATATCAGTGGATTTATAAACGTGCACAAAGTTTTGGATATGTACAAGTCCCAATAATCCAAATTTGGTATTATTATACTTTGTCATTTTTTAACCTGAAAGTATTTGTAATACTAATCAAGTCCAAGAAAAGGCAAGATGTGATCTGTGCTCTAATATATCTTGCAAAACACAAGTGTAGCCTCCCGCCTAAAAACTGACCGAATAAGAAAACTCCTATCAATATGGGGAAAGTGATAAAGTGCCATCCTAATCCTGCAAAGATGCGAAGAGCAATTACTATAGGAACGGGGATATGAACTGACAGAAGCCATTGGCGTGAAAATTTTCTTGTATTTGTTCTCCAATAGCCAAATGGTACATTTAAAATAAAAACGATGATGGCTACACTCAAAAGGTTCATGTTATTTATTTACGTTTTTGTTTTTAACTGTGTGCCAATTCAAAACCTCATCTATAGTCAAAATAATAATTTTGAACTATAAACACTATTTTTGCTCTTCATAAGTTAACATGCAAAATCATCATGTTCATTTTACTTTTACCTGTCATTCAACAGTTTAAGAAAGGATAATCCCAAATTTTAGATCAAAATTAGAAGCGGATTGGATTTTGAATATGGACAATTCTCTTCCCGGAACAAAATGCTGTGTTTATAACTTATTTTCTTAGCTTTTAAGAATGTTGTGACCATTTTGTGACCGAGATTTTATTTTTCCTATCTATATATACTCCCTAATCAAGCTAATTAAAATGCGGATTGAATAATGAATAAGTACAATCTTAATCTTAATTATGTTTTTCAAATTGCATATAATTTATTACTTGTATCCTTTAGAATAATCAATGCGTATGTTGTTAAAAATTATCTTTTCCTTCCACCTTTCAATTCGTTGGCTTTTTGTTTCTCCAGTAATTGTTTAGCTTCCTGTAAAAATTTATCAGCCGCCTCATTTTGACCTAATGCTTTTAAAGATTCTCCCATATTTGTTAAAACTTCAAGTCTTATTTGAGGGCGTATTCTCGCTTTTGCATTTAATATTTTGTCATAACAAAAGACAGCTTCTTCATATTTTTTATTGTTGTAGTAATTATTTCCTTTAGCCAATATTTTTTGAATTATTTCAGTCGAATTGTCCTGCTCCTCATCGTTGCTAGATTTGATTTCTGGAACTTCTTTTTGTACCAATATTTGAAGTTCATCAAGTTTATCTTTATTTCCTTCAACATATAAACTTGTAGAATCAATCATCTTAGCATAGTTATATCGAATAAATGCACTGATTACTTCTCCCTTCTTTTCCAACTCTTGAGCTTGTTGAATGATTTCAAGAGCTTGTTTTCTCATAGGATCCTTTGATATATAATCATTCAGTTGTTTTATTAGACCATTGTATGCTTCATCATTTTTATGCGATACATTGAATAATGATAGATATTGTTTTTGTGCATCTTCGCTTAGCCAAGGACCGAATTTTACATATCTTTCAAAATCATTGATTATTTGAGGTGACATTAAACAAACTTGTGCTTCTCTCCATTTGTTTAATTGTAAATAAGTAAATGCTTTCAAAATCATTGCATCACCGGGGAAAGGACTTTCAGCGATTCTAAATGGTTTTTCAAAAACTTTCTCATTCTTTAAGAAATAAAGAATTCCTACATCCAAATGGGTCTTGCCTTTGAGCAAGAGCTGTCCATATGTTGGATTAGCATCGAATTCAGCTAATTCGTCCATCCATCTAAATGTATAATACTTTTCCGACTCTAAGGCATTGTAATGTTCAAGAAATAAATCGAATGATTTAATTGCTGATTCATATTCCCTATTCATAAGCTGCAAAACGCCGCAGGTATAATTATCCTTTACACTTTCCCGATCATTTAAACTAAGTAAACCCCGGCATTGTTTTAATGCTTCTTGATAGTCACCCTTAAAAAGTAATTCATCAATTTTTATGCGAATAGAATTTCGATCTAATGTTTGAAGTGAATAAAAATTTGAAGCGGATGTAACTGTTGGGAGAGATTTCTCATTAGCTCTTTTGTTTGTAACATTTGAAAAAGAATAAACTATTGAGAAGTTTACAAAAACAAAGAGGTAAAAGCAGATTGTAATTTTTTTAAAAAGCATATTTTCCTCCTTTGGGATAGTATTATTTATCTATAGAACTGGATAAGAGTATATATTCTCAAGTCGGGAGGAATAGAGTAGAAAAAAAGAGCGGCATTTTTTCGGAAAATTTATCTTGTGGAATTTATTGGAAAAATTATTAATCCACAAAGAAAAACTTGGTGTTAAATTCATTCGCATTACGGATTATTAATCTGTGGTTTCCTGTTGCTTTTGTATTTAATTCTGCTTTGAATACTTTTTTTATTTTTATACTTGTTCATATCCAAAATCTAATCTGTATTAAAAACACTTAATTTGCAATAAATAATCGGGACACTTTTAGGACATCACTTTTCAAAAAACCACATTATGAAGTGAAAACACACACTTTTCCCCTAGTTCGAAGATTCTCTCTCTCCGCAATAAATGAAGAATTCAGCTCTAAATCGTAACATTTAGAGCTTTTTTCGTTTTAAGGAATCTCTGTAGTGACACCTAGTTACATGAAAATAAATGAGAATTTTTCTTGAACGAAATTTCAACAATTTTTCTTAATCCTCAATTTCAGTCACCAACGATTTTATTTCATAAGTAGTAACTTTTTTACAGCTGAAAACTTTGTCGTAGTAATTCTGTAGAAATAAACTCCGCTTGAAAATTTGCTCGCATCAAAATTAATCTCATGATAACCTGCATCTAATTCCTGATTAACTAAAGTTGATACTTCTCTTCCAATAACATCATAAACTTTTAATGTAACAAAACCAGCGGCCGGTAACTGATAATTTATAACTGTACTTGGGTTGAACGGATTGGGATAATTTTGTTCCAAAGAATAATCGGTTGGAATTGAAATATTTTGATTATCAACCGATGTCAATTGTGCAATTGTTCTTCTCCAAATACCGTTATTAGTTCCGGCAATTAAGTAGGGTCCCATTGCGGCTAAACATTTGACTTGAGTTACTGTAAGCCCAGTACTTACATCAAACCATCCACCTCCAGAATTTGTAGATTTATATATTTTTCCACTTGTACCAGTGCCTACCCAAATAAATGAATTGCCTGGAACTCCGGTACAACATATAGATAGAAAATTCAAATCTGTCATTGAGGGGTCAGTATGAGGTGTATTCCAAAATGAACCTGGATTACTTGACATATATAATCCTTGATCAGTAGCAACATTAGCATTGCCCGCCCCACCGAGAATAAAATTCACAGTTGTAGTTACAGCGGTATTGGACCACCTTGAACTTTGAGTTGAAAACAGGTATAAACCATTATCAGTGCCACACAAAATAAATTGTGATGGTAATACAACATCGGCTAAAGCATTAATCTTAGTATTCGAAGGTAAACCAGAATTCATCGGTGTGAATGTTGATGTACCGTTCTGCAAATAAAAGATACCGCTGTTTGTTCCGACATAAATATCCCCCATTGTACTCGAAGGACCAAAGCAAAATGCATTTATGTGTCCATCCGTAAGACCCGTAAGATTTAAAGGATAAATCCAGGTATTACCTGCATCTGTTGAAACCCACATGCCATTGTCTGCTCCGGCAAAGTAAGCGTTACTTCTCAAAGCTTGAGTATTGATAGCATTAACTGAAACGGTAATTTGTCCGTTATCTGTCCTTAGCCAAGAATCTCCATTATTGGCCGTCGAGTATATTCCCGAATTATTTGTACCTGCGAATAAAACTGTTCCATCAGTACTTGCAGTCAGACAATTAATTGCAACATTGGGTAGAGCTATCTGAGTCCATTGGGCAAAATTTGTGTTTGTGAAAAAAAGGATAATAAAAATTGAATAGAGAAATAATCGGTAAAAAGTCTTCATTGGTAGGTCCTCCATCTATTAAAGAATTTGAAATTCAAACTCTATCAATAATTTTAGGAAGAAAATCATATTGCAATGTGTTCTACAAGACAGTGTAGAGAATTTATCCGATGAATATTTGTTATCGCAAAATAATTCCTCTTGAAATATATTTAATTGGAATAATATGAAAAAGTTAATTTTATAAAAAAGCCGCCTTAAAATAATTCTGAGACGGCCTTTATTACATTAAACAAATGTTCTACATTGTAAAAATTACACAAGCAACAATTTGAAATCCATTTGTCTTAATAGATTGATTCGCTCCTAAATTTTGTTTTCCTTTATCGTTAAGTATATTTGATAATCCTAAAGAATAACGACCATCAAAAGTGATTGTGGTTTGGGGGGTCACTTTGTAACCTGCCCCTACTCCAAATTCCAAAGAAAAATTTGTAGAAGACATAAAATCTTTTTGGTCAATTTCACTAGATGGAAAACCATTAGGTTCATCTTTTTCTTTGGATGAAAGCAAGAAGCCAATATTAGGTCCCAGAAATGCGTATGGAGAGATTTCGGATTTTGGAATTGGGATCTTTAATTTTAATAATATTGGAATTGAAAGATAAGTGATATTGAAAGTAATCTTCCCGTTAATAAGAGTAGCTCCGTTCGAAAATAATGGACCACTAAGTGAACTTCCACCAGTTAAATATGTCGGTTCAATCTGTAACGCGAGCATTGGAATAAAACTAATTTCTGCTACTGCCCCAGATGCGAACCCTGTTACAGAAGATTTAGTGGTTTGGGAGTTGACATCGGGATCAAATGACAAATTGCCAAAATTGGAACCAGCCTTAACTCCTAAACTAAAATTAGTCTGCGCTTGAATCAAGCTGAAGCTTAATAATAAAAGAGCCATTAGGACTACTGCAAAACTTTTTTTCATATTACCATCCTTTTTTATTATTAATAAAAATGTTTTAGATATTTATTTGCATAAAATATATTTTGGAACATCATTTCAATAAAATCATTTTCTTTGTTTGAGTGAAATCTTCAGTCTGTAATTTATAGAAGTAAATTCCACTCGATAGATTTGTTCCGTCAAGTTTGACTTCATAATTCCCAGGTAATTCTTCTTCATTTACTAATGTTAATATTTCCCTACCTAGTAAATTATATATTTTTAGAGTTACAAATTCACTTTTGGGTATAGTATATTTTACAGTCGTTGAAGGATTAAATGGATTAGGATAATTCTGCAGCAAAGAGTATTCCTTAGGAATTCCACTTTCTTTCTCAACTGAAGTTGCATCTACGAAGTTAGCTACTAAATTTCTGTTTGCAGTAATAATGAAAGTATATGATGAATTCTTGGTGAGCTCAACATTGTTCTCCGTCCAGTTAACAAACTTATAATTACTTCCTGCGGTATTGTTTGGCGCAGCAGTCACAGTTACAGATGTTCCATAATTATATACGCCGTTTCCCGTAATAGTTCCTGCGTAACTTGGATTACAGTTTGTTATTACTGTTAGTTTTGCTGTTGCAAAGTTAGCAATGATATTTTTATCTTTATCCATAGTTATTGTTACTGGATTAAGTGGGGATACTACGTCTCCGCTCCAGCCGGCAAACATATATCCTGTATTAGGTGTTGCAGTCAACTGAACTTGTGTTCCGTAACCGTAATTTGATTGATCGGGATTCTTAGCTACTGATCCGTTAATTGCTATTATAGTTAGTGTATAAGAACCTACAGTTGCAGTGTAGTTCTGAGCCGTCTGATTTGAAGTTACGTTTGTATATGACATGCTTGCAGGTGTAAAAGAATAACCTGCTTTAGTTGGGGTTACAGTTCCGCTCCAGTTGGCTAAAATTGAGAATGAATAATTCCCGCTCCCATCAGATACAATTGTTTTTTGCGTTCCATCCGTATAAGACAAAGTTACATTACCAGTACCAGTATTACCTGATATTGTATAGGTATCAGGAGTAATCTGTGAGAGAGCGCGATAATATACACCGCTACCTTGTGTACCTGCATATAAATATGTATTGTCGGCCGCAAGAGCAGAAATTCCTGTCTTAATCGTAAATCCTGAATTTACAGCAGCCCATGAAGTACCGTTGTTCGTTGAAAGATATACACCTGTATTAGTTCCCGCATAAAGATTTGATCCATTTACAACAGCACTTAAGATTTGCGTCCCATTTGGAAATCCGTTATTTACTACACTCCAACTGACTCCGGAATTTGTTGATAAAAACATCCCGCTGCTATTACTGCCAGCATAGATATTTGTACCTACAGCGAAAAGGCAATTAATAAACGTGTCAGTTATTCCGTTATTGACAGAATTCCATGATGTACCATTATTAGTTGATTGAAATACTCCATTACGAGTGCCGGCAAAAAGATTTGAACCAATTAAGATTAACGAAGTGACATAAGAGTTTGTAGGAAGTCCACTATTTATCTGTGTCCAAACAGAGCCGGCATTGGAAGATGTATAAACACCTTTTGTTGTTCCTATAAATAATGTTGAACCATTTATTAATAATGTATTTATGATCGTTGTATCCGTAAGATTTCCTTTAAGATTTCCCCATGTAGATCCGTTATCGGTAGTTTTGTATACATTACCGAAAGCACCGACTGCATAAATACTAGTTCCGCTTAAGAGAAGAAAGTTGAATCCATTGATATTTTTTTTTATCCAGTTTGTTCCGAGATCGGTTGTAAGATAAATTCCAGAGCCTCCAGTAGCGGTAAATAAATTCCCGTTATTCATAAGAATTGAATTTATAGAGTTTCCTTTTAATCCGGAATTTACTTCACTCCAGGTTGTTCCATTATTAGAGGAGATATAAACCCCAACATCGTCACCTAAAAAAATATTTGACCCGATAGACGTTACAGTATGAATTGCATCTCTCGAGGATAGGCCGCTTATTTGCGACCAACTAGAACCATTATTGCCAGATACCCAGCTTGCATCGGTTGTACCAGCGTATAAATTGCTTCCGTTGGTCGATAAAGATAAAACGGATATAGAATTAGAAAATCCTGTGTTAGTCCAATTTGTTCCATTGTTCGTAGAAATAAAAACTCCATTGAGATCGGTACCAGCATATAGATTTGATCCAAGCACTGCTAAGCAATTGATTTTTGTACCCGGAAGTCCCGTACTTACCGAATTCCAATTACTTCCATTATTCGTAGAAAGGAATACACCATTATTATTACCGGCAAAAAGATTTATCCCGTTTGAAATTAAACAATTAAGGGAAGTGTTTGTAAGTCCATTATTAACTGCGTTCCAACTAGTACCATTGTTCGTTGTTATATAAACTCCCTGGCTGCCGCCGACAAATATATTTGAATTTATGATTGCCAATGAATTGGCAAAATATCCTGAAGGCAGACCGTTATTAACACTATTCCAATTCGCTCCTTCATTGGTAGATAGAAAAACGCCATTAAATCCTCCAGCGACAAAAATATTTGACCCATATACTAGTATATCGAAACCGTTGGTGTTGCTGGTTAGCCCTGTATTTATTTCTGTCCAGATGCCCCCATTATTAGTTGATAAGAATAATCCTCCATTCGTACCAGCTAATAGGTTTGTTCCATCTGCTTGTAATTTCCATACTGTCCCACCATAAGGTCCGTTTGTTTGAAGCCATTGCGAATAAATAACATTTGTAAAAATGAGAATTGTAAATATCGATAAATTTAAAAAACGATAGAAAGTTTTCATCGGTGAGTCCTACATCTATTAAAGAATTTGAAATTCAAATTCAATAAATAATATCAGGAAGAAATCCTGGATGCAAAATGGTCTGCTAAGACAGTGGAGTGAATTAAACTGAAGTAAATTCGCTTAGCACAAAATTATTCTATTATAATATCTTAATATGAATTTTATACTATTTAAAATAGATCTTCCCTTCCTCCTCTTTATACGAAGTATCCATTTTTATTTTCATTTTCTAATCCAGTCTAAATTTCTATTTCAACAAAATCATTTTCTTAGTTTGGGTAAATTCACCCGCTTGAATCTTGTAAAAATATATTCCGTTTGGTAATTCAGTTGCATCAAAATCAACTGAATAAGTCCCTACTCCTAATTCTTGATTAACTAATTTTGATACCTCTTGACCTATCGTATTATATATACTTAATCTTACCATTACTTCTTTCGGTATGCTAAACTGAATTTTTGTACTTGGATTAAATGGATTGGGATAATTCTGATTCAACTTGAACTCTGTCGGTATTAGATCAGCATTTTCTTTAATGTCCACAAGAGTAACACTTATTATGTTAGAGTTACTGCTCGTTCCACCGCTATTGTACGCTCTTACTCTATAGTAATGTGGAGTGTTCGGAGTTAATCCTGTGACCGAATAGGAAGTAACATTAAGTACATCTCTATCGTTGTAGCTACTGACACAACTTGTAAATCCATTATCGTTAGAAACATCTAAACAATATCCAATGGCTCCACTCACTGAATTCCAATTTGCATTGAAGCTCGTTGTTGTTATTGATGTTGCTGCTGTTGCTGCTGGAGTACCGATAGGTATCATTGGTGTTAATGCCGTTACAGTATTTGAATTTGTGCTTGTACCATAAGAATTATATGCTCTCAATCGTATATAATAAGTAGTATTGTCGCTCAAACCAGTTATTCCGAATGTAGTTACATTACCAAGATCTTTGTTGCTGTAATCTGATATGAAAGAAGTGAAACTAGGACTTGTGGATATATCCAGATAATAACCGTCAGCTCTTAGAGATGCAATCCAAGTTAAAGTGAAGCTGGATAAACTTAAATTACCTATATAAATTGTTGTAGGTGCTAAAGGTGGTATGTTGGGAATAAAAATATTAATGTTTCTTCTTACTGTATTACTGTTTACATCTCCATCATTTACGGTGAAGCTCACAGTTCTTGCGAGCGTACTCGGATTGTCGCTTGTGTTGTTATACTTTATGTCTCTCAATGCTGTCTGATAATTTTCTTTTGTTGAACTTCCACTCAATGCCATCGTTCCTGTTGATGATGTCCATGTTCCGGTGATTCCGTTCTGGTTGGTAAAGCTCAATACATCTTGACCATTCAGGTAATTACTCGTTATCCGCACAATTGCACTTTCCATATTAGTATCATCTGGATCGCTTACTATTATTGTACTCGTTATTGCTTTGGCTGCATCTCCTTCTGTATAGCTTAAAGCTGCAACTTCTATTGCCGCTAATACCGGGGCGACTTCATTTACATTTACTGTCATTGTATATGAACTGCTGCTATATGCGGTTCCGTCATGTACCTTAAAATTATATGTTGTATATGGTGTACCGTTCTCGTTTAATCCCGGCTTAAATTTAAGTTTGTTTGCATCTATCTCGGCTTTTGTAACTTCTCCATTTAGTAATATTGCTTCTCCGGCGTCTACAGCTGAGTTCAAGTTACTATCCTTAAAGAGTGTGCCGCTTAAGGGCAATGAGGTTATTTGTATTTTGCTTAACGCATCTCCATCAGCATCAGTGTAGTTAAATTCACTTGCGGTAAATGTCTTTTTATTATCCTCGTTAATTGTAACGCTGCTGTTTGCTGCCGTAGGGAGTCTATCATTAATTAATATACTTACATTATTGGTGGTGTAATTAGCAACGGCAAGGTCGGATTTACCATCCATGTTAAAATCTCCGATTGCTGCTGAACGCGGATTTGCACCCACCCCATAATCTACTTTATTTTGAAATGTTCCATCACCGTTTCCCAGTAATATACTTACATTATCGCTGTTGTCATTAGTAACGGCAAGGTCGGATGCACCATCCCCGTTAAAATCTCCGATTGTTACTGAGCGTGGAGCTGACCCGGCTGCATAATCTACTTTATTTTGAAATGTTCCGTCTGCGTTTCCAAGCAATATACTTACATTATCGCTGCGGCTATTAGCAACGGCAAGGTCGGATGCACCGTCCCTGTTAAAATCTCCGATTGCTACTGAGATTGGAAATGTCCCAGCTGTATAATCTACTTTATTTTGAAA
>Ga0182021_10000588_pt1 | contig 39628 bp, 33 predicted proteins | sample 612E3MmetaG_FD_120493 | JGI IMG/M metagenome (GOLD analysis project Ga0182021, IMG submission 120493) | Permafrost microbial communities from Stordalen Mire, Sweden - 612E3M metaG (Illumina Assembly) | ecosystem: Environmental > Terrestrial > Soil > Wetlands > Permafrost | place: Sweden...
AGATAGGCAAGGGATGCAAAGTAAAAATAAAATAGAAAACAAAAATGGAGACCTCGACGACTGAAAAAAGTCAACGGGGATTTTTTTTATATGGACATAAAAGCAAAAATAATTGACGAAGAAGGACTGAACCGGACAATCACCCGTCTTGCGCACGAAATATTAGAAAAGAACAAAGGATCAAAAAACCTTGTATTGATTGGTATGCGGACGCGCGGTGAATTTATTGCAGAACGAATAATGCAAAAAATTAAAGAGATCGATAAATCAGAACCAAGTTATGGTATACTTGATGTAACTCTTTATCGCGATGATTTCCGCGTACGACTAAAACAGCCGGAAATTTCCGTAACCAACATTACGTTTGATGTTAACGATCGTGATGTAATTCTGATAGATGATGTATTATACACAGGTAGAACAGTGCGTGCAGCTCTTGATGCACTCATGGATCTTGGCAGACCGAATACTATTCAACTTTGTGTTTTGGTAGATCGCGGTCATCGTGAATTACCAATCCGCGCAGATTTTGTTGGGAAAAATATTCCAACATCAATTAATGAAGAAGTACGTGTACGGATTAAAGAAACCGACGGTGAAGACGGTGTTTATTTAGTTAACGTTCCAAGTAAAATTTAGAGAGAAGATCATGTCATTATCAAACAGACATTTATTAGGTTTAAACGGTGTACCCAAAGAAGATATTCAATTGATTCTTGATACCGCAACTACATTTCGGGAAGTTCTTGAACGCCCAATCAAGAAAGTACCTACTCTTCAAGGAAAAACAATTGTTAATCTTTTTTATGAAGATTCTACACGTACAAGAATCTCTTTTGAGCTTGCCCAGAAACGCCTTTCTGCAGACACAATAAATTTTTCAACTTCATCAAGCAGCGTAAAAAAAGGTGAAACTTTTAAGGATACTGTCCGCAACATTGAAGCGATGAAAGTTGATATGATTGTTGTTCGTCATAAGTCAGCCGGTGTACCGCAATATTTAACTCGAATTTCCAAAGCGAATATCATTAATGCGGGAGACGGTCTTCACGAACATCCTACTCAAGGATTACTTGATATGTATTCCATACGTGAGCGTCTTGGCAGATTAGAAGGATTAAAAATTTGTATAGTAGGAGATGTTGCTCACAGCCGTGTAGCGCTTTCAAATATCTTTGGATTAAAATCCATGGGCGCGATTGTTTCGGTTTGCGGACCTGCAACAATGATTCCGTTAGGTATCGAATCGTTAGGCGTAAAAATATTTACAAACATTGATGAAGCTCTTGCGAAGAACGATGTTCTTAATGTTCTAAGAATTCAACTTGAAAGAAATGCCGGAACAAGAATTCCTTCTTTAAGAGAATATCATAAATATTTTGGAATTACTTCCGAGCGGATAGAAAAATTTAATAAAGAAATTGTAATTCTACACCCCGGACCAATTAATAGAGGCGTTGAACTTTCTTCGGAAGTGGCTGATGGTCCGTATCAAGTTATTCTTGATCAGGTTACTAACGGTGTTGCTGTCCGCATGGCGGTTTTATATTTACTTGGTACAATGCATTAAGATAAAAGGTGAGAAATGAAAATTATACTTAAACAAGTTTTAATATTAAATCCTGAACAAAAGTTAGATCAAAAAAGTGATATTCTGATTAACAATGGAATTATTGAAAAGATTGATGGACTGAAAGAAGAAGATTTCAAATCATCGAAAGTTTTTGATCTTGAAAATAAAATATGTTCACCGGGATTTTTTGATATGCACGTTCATTTACGGGAACCGGGCAGAGAAGATGAAGAAACAGTTGAAACGGGAAGTAATGCCGCCGCAGCCGGAGGATTTACAGGAGTAGCCTGTATGCCGAATACCGAACCAACAATAGACTCAGCAGAAATAGTAAGGTTTATTAAAGAAAAAGCCAAAGATCACCTAGTTGATGTTTATCCGGTTGCAGCAGCTACTCTTGCGAGAAAGGGAGAGACCCTTTCACCTATGTATGAATTATTTGAAGCAGGTGCGGTTGCATTTTCAGATGACGGTGTTGCTATTAAGAATGCAGGTGTTTTGCGGAATGCTCTTGAGTATTCAATAAATTTTGGAACACCTATCATTGAACATTGTGAAGACGAATCAATGACAGATGGTGTAATGAATGAGGGATTGATTTCAACTACATTAGGATTACCAGGTATACCAAAAGTTGCCGAAGATCTGATTGTAATGAGAGATATTATGCTCGCTGAATTTACCGGAGGTAAAGTTCATATTGCACATATCAGTTCAAAAAAATCAGTGGAGTTAGTCCGACAGGCGAAGAAAAACAAAATAAATGTTACAGCAGAAGTTACGCCGCATCATTTTACATTGACTGATGACCTTCTAAAGACTTATGATACAAATTACAAAATGAATCCACCACTGCGAGCACGAGCAGATGTAGAAGCAATGATTGAAGGTCTGAAGGATGGAACGATTGATTGTATTGCAAGCGATCATGCGCCTCACGCCATTGAAGAAAAAGAAACGGAATTTATTTTTGCACCAAATGGAATAATTGGACTTGAAACACAACTTAGTTTAGTGATGAGTGAATTGGTCCATAAAAAACATTTAACCATTTCTCAGGTAATTGAGAAGATGGCAATGAATCCAAGAAAGATTTTAAATATTCCAATTCCACAAATAAAAATAGGTGAAGTTGCTAATCTTACAATTTTTGATTCTGATCAGATATGGACTGTTGACATAAATAAATTTAAATCCAAAGCGAAAAACTCACCTTTCGATAAACGGCTAATGACCGGTAAATCTATTGCAGTGATTAATAAAGGTAAAATGTTTTTCGAAGATAAATTTATATCAATATAAAAATTCAAAAAACTATTCAGAACTGTTCAATCAATAAGACAGCTCTGATTTTTATAACATTTCCTTTAACCTCAGTCAAGTATTTAACTCCAAAATCGAACCAAAAATGCAAGTTCCGCGTCTGAATAATTAGAAAGATCATTGGCATTATGATTGTATAATCATAATCAGAAATTTATGGAGGATGTTATGAAAACCTTAAAATTATTTTTCAGCGGAACATTTTTATTTATCATTTTATTGATAACCGGTTGTGATCATTTGCATGATTACGATAACACGCCGCCTTCAGCACCAAGGAATATAAGTACTGTAACCGGAGATGAGCGGGTTGATATTTACTGGGATATGAATGCCGAACGCGATGTAGCTGGGTATAATGTTTATTACAGCTATTCTTACGACGGAAAATATACACTGATTGGCAGTACGGAAAGTACACACTTTATTGATGATGGGGCTAGGAATGAAACAACCTATTATTATGCTGTAAGTGCCTACGACTATGACGGCAACGAAAGCGATTTAAGCGAAGATGTTGTTTATGATACACCACGTCCGGAAGGATTTAACCAGGCAATTTTCGATTATAACAAATCTCCCAATAATGCCGGTTATGATTTTAGTAAATATCTGGTTTTATCGTACACTGAAACCGACGCCGATATGTTCTTCGAAAATTATAACGGCACCTTTTACCTAAATGTTTGGGCGACAGACTCTGATCTTCAAGATATGGGACCGACACAAGATATATGGGATATTAGTTACGCACCAACCGGCGGATGGGTTCCAGTTCAGCAAGGTGAAAATGTAAAATATACTCAAGCAATAGTTGGACATACTTATGTAATATGGACATGGGATAATCACTTTGCCAAAGTAAGAATTAAAAACATTACTAATGAAAGAATGGTATTTGATTGGGCATATCAGTTAGTTGAAGGTAATAGAGAATTAAAGAGAGGAAATTTCTCGACAAAAAGAAATTCAGTACCAGATAAAGTTGAAAGAAAATATTAACCTCGATGCATTCCTTCTCCTTATTGAAAAAGCATACCTTCATGGTATGCTTTTTTATTTCTTTTAATTATTTTGGTGTTAGATTAGCGAAGAAAATGAAATTAAATAATAAATATAAAGCTATACTTTTAATAAGTAGTTTACTGCTAATTCTTAATTTTAATTCTGTGGTAACTAAAGCACAGGTAATACTTGGAAAAGATGCCTTAAAAGTATTCTTACGTATTGAAGAAGGTATAGCAGGTGCGTCGGTAGATAAATTTTCAAAATATTTTGGAAATAAGAATTATCTAAGTCTTTCAAATGGGGTATCGGGTTATTACAGCACAAATCAATCTTACTATGTAATTAAAGATTTTTTAAGCGTTAATCAACCAACCTCCTTTAAACTAACAAACATTGTTACTGAAACCGCAACTCCGTTTGCTTCTGGGATATTAAAATATAATTCAAAAGGAGTTAGAGGAAATTCAATTGTTTTTATTACACTGCATTTCCTTGATGGCGAGTGGAAAATTTCTCAGATAACGATTAACTAGAATGATAAACAAATTCTTGAATCGGAAACTTATATTTACAATTCTATTTTCATTTCTGTTCTTAATTTTTATTCTATCAGCAATCTTATCCCCAATCTTAATCAATAAAGAAAAAAATAATTGGGAAACTATATTAATTGATAAAATTGAAGCTACTCAAACGGATATAGATAGAGCAATAAGCAGAAAATCGGATTTGCTTATTAGATCGTTCGATTCTATTAAACCGGCTCTTTTAAAGATATTATCTGACCCGAATGTTGATAAGCAAAAAATCGTTCAACTGCTCTCTCGTTATGATAATGAAAAAATATTAATCCAATTATACAATGTTTCAGAAATGTTAATCGGATGGAATGCTGAACCAGTAATAGATGAAACAAGTATATCAAGTATAAAATATTATTACGGGCAAACTTTTTTTAGCGGGGAAAAACTTATTTCATACTTATCGTTTTGTGATTCATTAAAAATTAATAACCACGATTACACCATTGTCATAAGCACTCCAATCGAGAAGCATTTTTCACTCTTCGATAAATATAATTCATTCGAAAACTTTCCGGATTCGTTATCCAAAAAACTTTCTGTCGGAATAGGTATTAATTACTCACCGCTTGCAAAAAATTCTAAGGATGGTAGAAAATATTCTTACGTGCTGTTAAATAATTTCAAAAATAAAATTGGAATTGTAACCTTTGATAAACCATCATTAGAAAATTCTATCAATTTGATAAAGAATCAGATATGGTTAATGCAGTCATTAGTTTTAATCATTACGTTCATAATTCTAGGATTCTTCTGTAAAAATTATTTTCAAAAAATTAAAAAAAGATTTTTTAAAATTTCATTATTAACTTTTTATTTAACAGTGCTGCGGATAGCGTTGTTCTATTTTGAAATACCTTCTTCATTGATTCATAATTCGCTAACAGATTCTTCGAATTTTTCCTCTGTATTCGGATACGGGATTATACGCTCTCCGCTTGAGTTTACTATCACGGTTCTTTTTTTACTTATAGCAGTAATAAAAGGATATAAATATTTTCTAGAATCTTATCGCGAGAATAAATTAAGAGAAAAAAAGCGGGTTATTTATTTTTTCTCTTCATTCTTTTCGCTAATTCTTTATTTATTGATTTACCGCGGACTGGCTGCATCAATTAGAAGCGTGATATTTGATTCAAACATCAGATACTTCAAAGATTTTTCATTAATTCCCGAATCATCTGCACTGCTAATGTGTTTGAACATTTTATTACTTGCATCTGCGGCAGTTTTATTTTCAGTAATACTCATTTTGTTAATTCTAAATAATAAAACGGCGTATTTCACTAAAAATAGATTTACTTTTTATTTGATATACTTTGTGATTTTTCAAATCTCGGGTTGGTTGTTTGATTTATTACAAAGCGAACCTCAAGGAACTCCGTTAATACGAATTATTTTTATCACAATAACCTTTTTGCTTGCTTTAATTATTGTTAAAGATGGTAAAAAACCGGTACTGCATTATGTCTATTATTCTTTTGCAGCATCTATTATATCTGTTAGTTTATTAACGTTCTACAATTCAGAGATTGAAAGGGAATCGTTAAAAACTACAGCTCATGATATCACCCGAACCGATGAAAACTTGATTGAGTTTATGGTTTATCAAACTCTAAGTGAAATACAAACCAGCGACAAAGTTGTTAATTCGTTTTTCGATGATGCAGATCTTTCGGTAGATGCATTTATTGATTGGACAAACAGTATGCTGTATAAAGAAGGACTTAGCTCATCTATATATTTCTATGATGATCAAAAGAAATATCTTGGCGGATTTTCATCATCCGATGAATTATTAACTAACAAGCTGCAACAAATTATTGGGCAATCGGGTGACAGCTTAAAGATAAGTAAGCAATTAAATACGTTCGGCGATAGAGTAACATTTATTGGAACTTCTCCAATTCTGTCCGAAGAAAAAATAATCGGTTATGTTTTAGTCTCAGCAATATACAATGAAGATTATTTTCATTATGCCCAACTACCAAAATTTTTAATTCCGCAGAGAACAGGCATTGCCTCTGCTATTGACTATGATAAGTTGAAAATATTTGATTTCCATAACGGTGAACTAGTAAGGTCTTACGGCAACATAATATTATCGGATTCCAGCCAGCGCTCTATTCTTAACGCACAGTTTACATCGTTTAACGAAGCATGGATGAACCTTGAACTGAATAATGAGAACTATCTTTTCTATCTTCATAAATTAAATACACCTTCAGTTCACAAAATTATAGCAGTTGGTATTGAAGACAAAAATTTTTCTTGGAGCCTAACCGATTTCTTTAAAATATTTTTTATTCATACAATAATCATTTTATCCATATTGTTAATAATCTCTATCGTAAAAATGAAACAAACTATAATTATTCTATCAGAATATCGGACTCGACTGATAGGAGCATTTATGGTTGTCTCATTAATCCCTTTAATTCTGGTTGCCGTTTACTTTAGAAACTTGACGGAAGAAAAAAATTCTGGACTTCTTACTAAAAGATTAACAGAACTTGCTCAACAAGTTGAATCATATTTATCGCTTTATTCTACAGAATCAAATATCAATTCACAGCTTATATATGAAAAAGCAGCTATTGATATTAATATTTCTTTTTCTCTTTTCAGTAATATTAATATGGTCTACAGTACAAATAAAATTTATAACGAAATTGGATTACTTCCCAAAACGCTTCCAGCATTGGTTTATAATGAAGCAATATCAAGTGTAAATCAAAATTATTATGAAAAAGAAAAATTTGAAAATCAGATTATTAATTCAATTTATCATTTTTGTTCAATTAACGGGGACGAATTTATAATTAAAGTTTCCGATTTGTTTAATAAGGTTGATCTTCCTTTATCCGATATAGAACTTGATATTTTCTTATTCGGAATATTTTCATTGGCAGGAATTCTTTTGTTCATATTTAGTACAATACTTGCAGAACAAATATCTTCACCTATAAGAAGGTTGACCGGAGTGACTAAATCCGTTGGTGAAGGAGATTTAAATGTTGAAATTCATTACGGAAATCGCGGCGAGATTAAAGATTTGATAGACGGATTTAATGCGATGGTTAAAAGACTTAAACAAAGCCAAATCGAACTTGCACAATTAGAAAGAGAAACAGCTTGGAAAGAGATGGCAAAACAAGTTGCTCATGAAATTAAAAATCCTCTAACACCGATGAGACTTAATGTTCAGCAATTGATTACGGCGCATAAAGACAAATCGCCAAAGTTCAATTCTATTTTTGAAAAAGTTACTTCTTCTATAATCACACAAATAGAAATACTTAAAAATATTGCTTCGGAATTCTCAAACTTTGCACAAATGCCAAAATTAAGCATTTCAAGATTAGATGCAGTTTTAGTTATAAAAGAAACCTTAAATTTATTTATTGAAGAAAAAAGGGAGATAATATTTGAGGCAAAGAAATCCGAAATATTTATTAATGCTGATCAAGATCATCTAAAAAGAACAATTGTAAATCTTATAAGAAATTCAATCCAGGCGGATTCGACTATTATCACTGTTGCAATTCATGAAGACCGAGGGTATTGCAGTTTGAAAATAAAAGATAATGGGAAAGGAATTTTAAAAGAAAATATTGATAAGGTATTTGATGAAAACTTTACCACAAAAACAAGCGGTATGGGAATAGGATTAAGTTTGGCAAAGAGATTCGTTGATAATATCGGAGGAAATATTTCCGTAGAATCAACATCAAATGAGGGCACTACATTTTTATTAACAATTCCTTTAGCTGAATAATGTTTGATCTAACTCCACAACAAAAAGAAGCGTTCGATTATAAGAATCACATTTCGTTGACTGCTAACGCCGGTTCGGGGAAAACGTTTGTGCTGTCTAAACGATTTGTCGAGATCTTACTAAATGAAGAGATAGATTTATCAAGTATAGTTGCAATTACTTTTACAGATAAAGCAGCCGGCGAACTTAATAAAAAAATTGCACGTGAAATAGACGAAAGAATTCTTTCTGAAGAAAACTCCGGAAAGCGGAAGAAACTTGAGGAGATAAGAAGACAGTTAGTTTCAGCCAATATATCAACAATACATTCTTTCTGTATTAACATTTTAAGGGAATTTTCACCCGAAGCGGAAATAGATCCAAACTTCAATGTAATTGATCAATCAACTGCTGATGAAATATTTCAGTTGTGCATTGAAGATTCGATAAATACAAATATAAAAAACCCGGAAAGTTCGGAAGAATTAAAATATATCATCCGTTATTTCGGTTCTAAAAAAGCATTCATAACGCAGTTAGAAAATTCACTGAATCAAAAAAACACGATTGACCAAATATCCAGGAAATTATATTCAAGATCAGAAAATGAAATAGTAAATTTTTTCCGTAAAGAATTCGAAACGGTTTTTAATCAGATATTTTCCGCAAAGATTTCAGAAGTTATAACCATTCTTAGAATAATAAATGACTTTGTACTTAAACAGAACAAATCAAATAAATATGCAATAGAAGCCGAATATGTTCTAAATCAGTTTCGTCCTAATTTATCTTCTGTCAGTCAAATAGTATTTCTTAGAAAACTAGTAGATTCTGCTCTTACAAAAAAATACACGGTTCGTATAAAAGACTATGTGGGTAAAGGACAAGAAGAATATCATGCGCAATCAGACACAATCAATTTACTTCTTCAAGAACTTATTCCTTTCTTTTCTTTAGAAGAAGGCAGTAAACATGAAATAGAATTAGCTAGAATAGGCAAGGCATTTCTTAAAATCTTTAACAGCACAAACAAATTATATTCCGACAGGAAAAAACAAAAAGGTTATCTAGATTTTGAAGATCTTTTAATCTTTACGCAACAAGTTCTGCAAAGAGAAGAAGTGCAAACATATCTACGGGAAAAATTTCATTATATCATGATAGACGAATATCAGGACACAAATGAATTGCAATATGAAATATTCATGCCCATACTGGATAATCTGCGCAGCGGAAATCTATTTGTTGTTGGCGATGAGAAACAAAGTATTTATATGTTCCGTAATGCTGAATTAGAAGTGTTCAATAAAACAAAAAGAGAAATAGACGGGACAGATAAACCGGGCAGATTACTTAGTTTACCTCACAGTTTTAGAATGGCACCAGCTCTGGTTCTATTTATAAATAAAATATTCTCCAACCTCTTTAATAATCCTGATCATTTTTTTAACGAAGTTGAACATAACGAACTTGTTTGCGCTAAAGATGAAAATGAAATTGGTAAAGTTGAATTATTATTATCAGAAGCCGGCATTGAAACCAATGAATGTGATCTAGTAGCAGAGAAAATATCAAAGTTACTCTCTGATAATGAAGTTGAATTAAAAGATATCGCAATACTTTGCCGCAAACGGGATTCATTTGCCGAATTAGAGAAAGTATTCGCTAAGAAAAATATTCCTTATTCTATTGTCGGCGGAAAAGGATTCTACCAACGCCAGACTATTTATGATATTTATAATTATCTCTCGTTTTTACTGAAGCAGGATAATGATTCAGCACTAATAGGAATATTGAGATCACCATTTTTTAATATTTCAGATCTTCAGCTTTATAAAATATCTCTTGAAGAGGGAAATACATTTTATGAAAAACTAAAAAGCAGTTCAGAGAATAATTTTGAATTAATAGAAGTATACAATAGACTAAATGAAAATTTGCTGATTGCATCCAGCACAGAGATTTATTCGCTGATCAGAAAAATTCTTTTAGAAAGCGGCTACTGGGCTGTGATTGCATCTAAAAAGAATTCATCGCAAGAAATAGCGAATGTAGAAAAGTTATTGTTATTAGCACGGGCATTTACAAAAAAGAGTTTTAAGAATTTATACGATTTCACAGTTTCGATGCGTGAATCAATCGAAGATCATGAAGATGAAGGGCAGGCACAAGTTACACGAGATGAAAACTCAGTAAAGATATTAACTATACATCAAGCAAAAGGTCTGGAATTTAAAGTTGTATTTCTTTACAACTGCAACGATACTGTAAAAGATAGTTCGGTGAAATCAAAATCATTAATCTGCGACAAAAATTATGGAGTAATCGCAAAAGTCCCGACAAATGGAAATTATTTCAATAAATATGAAACGGCTCCGATAGTATCGCTTTATAATTATATCATTTACCGGAAAAATCTTGCCGAAATAAAACGGCTTTTATATGTAGGGTTAACCCGCGCAAAGAATTATTTATTTATCAGTGCGGAATTGAAAAAAGAGGAACCGAATAAAAACTCTTTCTTTTATCTAATTCTAAAAGGACTCAATGCCGATCACTCCATGAACGAAATTAATTTATCATCCGTAGTTCAATTCATGAAACTGGTGGATAGTGAATATAAATTTTATAATAAAAGTGTTTCATTGAATATTCCAATTATAAGAGAGATTGAAAAAGTAGAATCAATTGAACTCAAAGAGAAGCCGGCTCTTGCAGAAAAAATGATTCTCACTAAGAAAATTCATGATAAACCCAAACGTGAGATAATATCAGCTACAAAAATATCTATGTTTACTCAGTGCCCGGTTAAGTATCAGCTTACTTATGAGTTGGGATACTCAACAATTTATAATCTTGTTAAGGAACGGTCGAATGAATTTGAGTTTAATCTAAGTGAAGATGATGAACTGCGTCAGTACGCACAATTGAAAGGGAAGTTAATCCACACAGTCTTGAAAGAGGAAATTGTACATGAAGAATTATCTGAATATTTGACAAATCATTTATCTCTAGAATCATTCGCAAATGATTTGCAAAGAAATGATTTTCAGATTTCGTTATTGAAAGAAATAGAAAAGTATTACGGCTCAAATACACATCGAACTATTTCTAAAAGTGATAATTATAAAAACGAGTTTGAAGTATACTGCGAAGAAAAAGAACATTACCTTTATGGAATCATAGACAAACTAATTATTGAAAAAGATAAATTGATAATTATAGATTATAAAACCGATAATATTAGTTATGACCAGCTTAATTCACGGGCGGAAAGTTATATACCACAGCTTACATTTTATGCTTACGTCTTATCGAAACTTTATAAATCATATAATAATTTTCAACTTAGATTAGTATTCTTAAAATATGCAGATGAATTGATTATAAAAAATATTAATCGTTCTGATTTGGATAAGTACAGTAGTGAATTGGATGAAAATATTCGTAAGATTTATAATAGCGACTATAGGCCGAACTTACATCATTGTTCAAAGTGTCACTATGCTTTAGAAGGGAACAAATGCATAAAATTCTGAGGAGCGTAGCGACGAAGAATCTCCTAAGCAAGAATTGTCTCTTAACAATTCTTTTATTTATTTCATTAATCGTTTTACCTTCTTGTTCTTCCTCTCATGTCATTCCTCTTTACGAATATCCTGCAGACTGGAAAAATTTTAGCGAAAGAGAAAAAACAATTTTAGATTACTCCAACTATCTAAGGGGAAGAAAAATATTTTTAGATCCCGGTCACGGCGGTGAAGACAGAAAAAATAAAAATAGTAAAGGTGATGTAATTGAGGCTGATGTTAATTTACGAGTTGCTATCAGTCTGAAAAAATATCTTGAATCAGCCGGAGCGCAGGTAATTATTTCACGTGATAAAGACATTACAGTTCAACTTGCTTACCGCTCTGAATGGGCAAATAAAAGCGGCGCGGAAATATTTATCAGCATACATCATAATGCCCTTGGTAAAACAGAAGATGATTATACCAACTACACTTCCACTTATTATCATGCAAGAGAAACTGATTACGAATATGAACCTTGTAATCATGATATAGCACGTTACATTCAGCGCGATCTTTCCTATGTGATGAGGACCCCGGGCGGACTTGGTTCTTTTGACGGCACATATAGTGATTACAATATTTATTCCGGAGAAGGATTTTCTGTTTTAAGAAAAACAAATATACCGGCAGTTCTTGTTGAATGTGCTTTCCATACAAATCACTTTGAAGAACTTCGTTTGAATAATGAAGAGTTTAACCAGATTCAAGCTTGGGGAATATTTAGAGGACTTGCTAAATATTTACGGGCTGGCAGACCTGAAATTAATTTTCTTCCGGATAGTTTGAGATTGGATAATGACATATTGATTGCTTCATTTGTGCTCAAAGATTCAGTCGGAATTAATTCTAAATCAATTCAAATTTATTTTGATAAAGAAGAGAAAGAATTTTCATTTGATAAAACAACAAATGTTGTTTCAATAAAAACAGAAATAATCAAACCTGGGACATATCCTATAAGAATTATTACAGCAAATAAAAATGGGAACCATTCGTTTCCGTATCGAAAAAATATTATTGTTAGTGATTCTATGAAAGTTATTCTTACCGATTAACTCAAACTCTCTATTTTTTACTACACAGAGATTTGAAAAGAATAATTGTATAGATTCAACTCCGGAAATAGAAGAATTACTAAAATCATATTGTTTAAGCTTGGAGTTCAAAAATGAAAATTTATTCTAAACATGAACTGAACAATTATTCACTTTCTCTTACTTATGACGACATCAGTTTAATACCCACAGAAATATCGCGGGTAAAAACCAGATCGGAAGTAAACATAAAATCATCTTTCCTTGGAAAAGAATTAACTGTGCCTGTAGTTTCAAGTCCGATGGATACGGTAACTGGAATTGCTATGGCTAAAGAACTTACTAATTCGGGATGTATTGGAATTGTGAACAGATTTGATTCCTCGTTAAGTGAATTGTTTTCAAATGGAAATGTAGTTGAAGGGATTCAAGCTGTTTCGGTTAGCTTAACTGCTGAAGATCAGCTCATGGAAAAAATCGCAGCCAACAATTTGATTATTTGCATTGATACTGCGAATGCAAACAATGCTCATGTACTCAATAAATGCGAAGAAATAAAAAAGAAATACAAAGTAAAAGTCATCGTCGGAAATATTGCACATGGCGGGACATTGAAACAATTAGTTGATGCCGGTGCAGATGCTGTTCGCATTGGAATCGGCGGAGGAAGTGTTTGTACCACTTCTGTCCAGACAGGAATTGGAATCGGGCAAGTCTCATCTGTATTAGATACCTACTTTATCCGTGAAGATCAAAAATTAAAGATAGAATTAATTGCAGATGGTGGAATAAAGAGTCCAGGTGATGTTGTAAAAGCTCTTGCTTCCGGTGCTGATATAGTAATGCTTGGAAGAATGCTTGCCGGGACGAAAGAAACACCTGGGGAAGTTATTAAATACAGCGATCAGCTTTGGAAAAAATACCGCGGTTCGGCTTCATTTGGTGTAAAAATGAAAGGAGAATTCATTGAAGGCGAAGAGACGATGGTTCCTTACAAAGGTGCTGTGAAGAGTGTTATAAATGCTATCTCCGATGGATTAAAAAGTGCGATGAGCTATTTGAATTGTGAATCATTAGATGAACTGAAAAAAATAAATACGTTTGGAGTTCTAAGCACAAGTTCTTATTTAGAAAGATTACCGCGTAAATAAAATATATTTCCCTTCCTTTCGGAGGAGGGAAATAAAAAATTTGGTTATTCTTCTCTATTAACTCTTTCATTAGTAAAAGCAGGAATACAGACAGAAACATATTCGCATGGTTCATCAAATGGATTTGAGTAACGTACTCGTGTTTCTTTCTTAATACAAATTGATTGATTCTTTTCTAAGATTATTTCCTTTCCATCAACTTCAAATTTTTTCTTACCGCTAATAATAAATGTGATTTCATCAAACTCAGGTGTTTGAAATGGTTCAGACCATTTTGTAGGTGCTATCATATGTGCAAAGCTGTAATCACCGGTTTTTATGCCGGCAAATCCGAAATGTTCTTCAATTAATTTTCCATCTGTTGTCGGTACGATGAACGGATTTGTTTGAACCTCATATTTATTCATTTACTCACCTTTGAATTTTGAAGACGCAGCATGACGGTTCTAAATTTTTGCTCTTTTCAAACGCAGTGAATTGCTTACAACCGAAACAGAACTTAAAGACATAGCCAATGCGCCGATCATAGGATTCAACATTCCAAAAGCAGCCAATGGTATTAAGACAATATTATATACAAAAGCCCAGAATAAGTTTTGTTTAATTGTCTTGATCGTATTCTTCGAAAGATTAATCGTTTTAACAACAGCTAATAAATTTCCTTGCACTAAAGTTATCTGAGCGGTTTCGATAGCAACATCTGTTCCTGTACCGATAGCAATTCCAACATCAGCTTGTGCCAGTGCCGGTGAATCGTTGATTCCATCTCCAACCACTGCGACTACTTCACCTTTACTCTGATACTCCTTCACAATATTTGCTTTCCTGTCCGGCAGAACTTCAGATCTGTAATCTGTAATTCCAACTTTATCTGCAATCAACTTTGCAGTTTTAGAATTATCGCCGGTAAGCATAACTGTTTTGATTTTCATTTTAACTAATTCTTTTATTGCTTCTGCAGAGGTTACTTTTAATTTGTCTTCTATAGCTATTAATCCTTTCAATTCTCCGTCTATACCAACGAATACAATTGTTTTTCCGCTGTCAATTAATTTATTGTATTGTTCATTCATTGCACTTGTTTTAATCGAATACTCACTCATTAAACTTAGGTTTCCAATTATCACAGATTGATTATTTACAATTCCTGTTAATCCAAAACCGGATAAATTTTGAAATGACTCCGGTGGTATTGGCGAAATATTTTTTGATTTGGCTTTTTCAACTATAGCAAGCGCTAAAGGATGTTCTGATTTTGATTCGAGAGAAGCGCTCAAGTAAATCAATTCATCTTCCGAAATATTATTTACTGCAATCCCGGAAACAAACGGCTTTCCTTCAGTGATTGTTCCAGTCTTATCAAAAATAATTGTGGAAATATTTTTTGCGAGCTCAAGATTTTCGCCATTCCTAATCAATATTCCATTTGAAGCACCTAAACCGGAACCGACAATTATAGCGGTTGGAGTTGCTAATCCTAGCGCACAAGGACATGCAATTATAAGTACGGCAACAAAATTAACAAGTGCCTGACTGAATGAATTATGACCGCCAATTAAGAGCCATACTAAAAATGTAATTAATGCAATAATGATTACAACCGGTACGAATACCGAAGCAATTTTGTCTACTAATTTCTGTATCGGTGGTTTTGAAGCTTGTGCCAGTTCAACTAATCTTATAATTTGGGCAAGTACAGTATTATCACCAATCTCGGTTACCTGAAAATTGAATGAGCCATTTTTATTTATTGTACCGCCGATAACTTTTGAATTGATTATCTTTTCAACCGGAAGACTCTCACCTGTAATCATTGATTCATCAACAGAGGAAGAACCCCAAATAATAATTCCGTCCGTTGGAATCTTTTCTCCGGGTTTTATTATTACAACGTTACCGACTATTAGATCAGAAATATTTACAATAGTTTCTTTGTTATCGATCAAAACATTTGCCGTTTTTGGTTTTAGCTCTATAAGTTTTTTTATAGCGGAATTAGTTTTTTGTTTAGCTCTGTGCTCAAGAAGTTTACCCATTAATATAAGCGTGATAATGACTCCGGCTGTTTCAAAATAAACATGAGGCAACTCATCATGAATAGAAACAACAGAAGGAAATAAAGTTGCAATTATACTATATCCGTAGGCGGCACCTGTTCCAATAGCAACAAGCGAATTCATTTCAAAAGAAAAGTGTTTTAGGTTAACCCAAAAAATTTTATAAAATCTTTTTCCGCTAATAAAAATTATTGGTGTAGTTAGTATTAATAAAATTTTATGAGTTGTATCTGTAGAAAATCTCCAAATGCTTTGGAAGAAGGAATAATTAATCAGCATACTGATAATAAAAAGGGGAAGTGTGAGAATTAATGCAAAGAGAAAATCTTTTTTGATATGTTCATAATATTCATCTTTTTCCAATTCTAAACTATTCTGGATTAAATGTTGTGAATCGTTTTGGGCGTTTGGATCTAATTTTAGTTTGTAGCCATATTCTTCAACAGCTTTTGCAATAGCATCAAGACTGATATTACCACGTTCAATTTCAAACGATACACGTTCTGTAGCAAGGTTAACACTAACATTATTAACGTTTTCAAATCCACCAATAATCTTTTCAACACGTGTTACACAACTCGCACACGTCATACCTTCAATAGGTAAATTTATTTTTTCCATGATTCGCTTTTTTATTTCTGAACTTTATACCCGGAATTGGATATGGCATTTTCGATCTCTGATTGGCTGATTTTAGTTTCATCAAAATTTACTTTTGCAGAACCTATTTCTACTTCCACCTTTGTAAGATTTAATTTTGATAATTCTCTTTTAACAACCATCACACAATGATTGCACGACATCCCTTCAATTTTATAATTTTTTTCAATCATTATTTCTCCGAATATTAATTGTTAGTAATTAGATGGTAAATAATCAGAAATGATTCAAAAATCAGAAATTAAGATTTGTTTTTAAGTTTATCATTTTGGTCTTTTACTTTTAAAGTAAACATATCATTTTTTTCTTCATCAGAATAATTATCCAATATATTACTACCTAAAGATTTTAGATTTGAATTTTCTTCATTACTTATTTCAGGTCTAATGTTATTACTCCCATCATTACTCTGTGTGGAATTCAATACTTCTAATCTACTATTGTGAAAAAGTTTCTTCTTATCCTCTTTACGAATATTATCACTTCTTATTTTCTTTAATTCAGGTCCAATTTTATTGGAAAATTTAATCTTTTTCTCTGCCTTAACTTGAATTGTTTTCTGAGGAGCTAAAATAGAAATTGGTTTTAAACTTTCGCTTTTGTTTAAGAAGGAATTAATTTGTAATGGTATGGGTTTTGGTGGAGGGATTTCAATAACTCTTTTTTGTTTTTTTCTTAATGAATAAAAAGAAAAAGACAATGTAAAAATTGTTAATACTACAACAATAATTAATACAGTATATATTATTGGTATGATTTCCATATAGGAAAGATATTAAAATATAATTTCCCCACAAACAAATGAGAAGAAGCTTTGAATGAAATTCTAAATTGCCCTGTTAATACGAGACGCTGATAAAGCTACCATTTCAAATTCATTATTATCACTATAATAATTTAGCAAATTCATTTCTGCTAAGTTAGGTCCATGCTTTGGAAGATCTTCTTTATAACTTATTCTTTCCTCATTTGTTCTAAAATTTTCGTTTTGATTCATTATTTCATGTCTACGTCGCTCGATAAACTGTGTAGTTTTGTTACTTGGGTTGACAGTAGTACTCTTGTTAGTATTGTAGTTTTTATCGGGTTGATTTGATCTCACAAAATTTTCACGTGGATTTAACTTTTGTATTTCCGTTCTTCTTGTTTCCACATCTTGTGTAAAATGTTTTTTGGTTGAGAAATTATTGTTAATAGTAATCGGTAAACTTGATTGTATTTGTTTTACTACTGGTTTTTCAGTGCGATTATTCATTGGTAATGCATTAACAGCTAAAACTAAACGGCGATTCGGTATCGGTCCGGCAAAATTTGGTAATTTACCTCTAGCTTTTGCTTTGTATGATATATAGGAAACAACTAACACAAACAAAAGAAACGCGAAGAATATCATTAAACTGGTATAAATAATTGGAACAAGAGTCATTTCTTTTTTCCTTTTTTGTATAATTAAAACAAATGCTATACCATTGAAAAATATTATGAATTCAAGCTGTTTATGCATCTATTAGAATATATAAGTCAGTTTTTTGTATTAAAGTGAAACAAAAAATCACAAATGAGATTATTATGATGCTTTAAAAAATAAAAGTCATTCTATTTATTTGTTTTTACTCGACTTTTTAATATTTTTTGTTTCGCGATAACTGTAACTTAGCTTAAAATTAGAGGTTAGAGATGACGAAAGCTGATATAGTCGAAAAAGTTGCAACGGGAACTGGATTGACCAAACTAGAAACCGAAGCGATAGTTGAAGGTTTCTTAAATACTGTAATCCAATCATTGAGAGATGGAAAAGGCATTGAAATTAGAGGCTTTGGAAGCTACAAAGTAAAAAAGAAAAAAGCCCGGTATGCACGTAATCCCCGTTCAGGTGAAAAAGTTTATGTCGGTGAACATTATGTTCCAACCTTTAAGTTTTCAAAAGACTTCAAAGCTGCTGTCGACTCGGGAATGAAAGATAATTCAGTAAATTTATAGTTTATTGTTGTTAGACTAAGGACAATAAATGATTAAATGTAAAGTTTGTGGTGAAGAAATAAATTATGAAGTAAAATTTTGTCCTCAATGTGGCGCTGTTATCAAATCCAAAGATGATGAACAACATTTGAATAAAGAAAAGAACAGTATATTTTCTAAATTTTCCAAAACAAAAAAAAATAATTTGAAAGAAAAAAATAAAAAGGTCAATTATCAAGAAAATTTAGTAAAAACTTTTTCATCGAAAAAACTCATTTATTTAATTTTATTTTTGCTGGCTGTAGGTGGAGTGATTATATATTCTTCCGGTATATTTGATAGTCCGTCTTCAATAACTTCAGCTCAATTTAATGATAAAAATAATCCTCATGCAGGTGTTGATCTTAATAATCTTGAGGAGATTAATACTTATGAAGAAACAATTAAAAAGAATCCGGGAGATAAAGAAACTTTATTGCATCTTGCACATTTGTTAAATGATTCCGGATTGAAAACAAAAGCGATCGAGAGATATAACGATTATTTAAAACTTGATCCCAAAAATGCCGACGTTCTTGTAGATATGGGAGTTTGCTATTATGAAACCGGAAAGAATGATGAAGCAATAGCTGCAATGGAAAAGGCATTAAAGTACCAGCCAAAACATCAAATTGCTCATTTAAATTTAGGTATAGTAAACATAACTGCGGGAAACTCGGTCAAAGCAGTTGAATGGTGGAAAAAAGCTGTTGAAATAGATCCTACCAATGAGATTGGTAAAAAAGCAGAAGAATTAATTAAAACACATTAAAAGGAGAATGTAAATGCCTTGCGGTAGAAAAAGAAAACGCCATAAAATGGCTACTCACAAGCGTAAAAAACGCTTGAGAAAAAATCGTCATAAAAAGAAATTGAGATAACAATTTCTTAAGCCACCTTAGCTCAGCTGGTAGAGCAACGCATTCGTAATGCGTGGGTCGGCGGTTCAATTCCGCCAGGTGGCTCTATCCCTTCAAAATCCTTTTCCGTCTTCCTATGTTTTAAAATATAAATCTTCTAATCACCCTATTTGACTCAAAACCACTATTCCCCTTTTTCTTTCATTTTTGCAAAAATAATCTTGACAATCCCAATGAAAAACAGTTATTTTGCATCTGGGTGGGTAATAGTGTTTAATAATCCCAAATAGTGGATAGACAATGTTTATAGGTAGCTTTAAATACTCTGTTGACACAAAAGGGAGAATAAGTATCCCTTCCATATTTAAGAAATATGTTAATGAATCTGCTAACGAAACTTTTGTAATGACTCGTGGAATTGTTCAATGTATTGATATATATCCTCAAGATTCTTGGCGGGAAGAAGTGCTTTCCAGAGTAAATCAACTTGATGATTTTGATCCTGAAGAAGCTGCTTTCAAAAGAATGCTTTTTGAATTAGCTGCAGAATATAAACTTGATTCTCAATCAAGATTATTGGTTCCAAAAAATTTATTGGAATTTGCTAAAATTGAAAGGGAAGTTTTTATCCTCGGACAAAACAAGAAGATCGAAATTTGGAACCCCGATCTTTATGAAGCTCAGAAAAAAGAGAACACTAAACTGTTTGCCGAAATTGCTAAACAGATAATGCAGAAAAAACCGAAATGAGTTTGCATACACCTGTACTTTTGAATGAGAGCATTGATTATTTAGTAACAAAAAAAAATGGAATTTATTTCGACGGTACAGCGGGATTTGGCGGACATTCAGAAAAGATTTTAGAAAAAATTAACAGTAATGGAAAATTAATTGCAACAGATAAAGATCCCAAAGCTTTTGAATACTGTAAAGAAAAATTTAGTAAAGACAAAAGATTTTCAATTTACCGGACAAGTTTTACAGACATTGATTCAATATCTAAGATTGAGTTCATTGATGGTTTTGACGGCATCTTAGCGGACTTGGGTGTGTCTTCTTTTCAATTGGATTCGGTTGAAGCCGGGTTTACTTTTAGAGAAGATGCAACTCTTGATCTCAGGATGGATATTGAAAAAGGAATTACTGCATCAGATCTGTTGAATAAATTTTCACAAGAAGAGATTACGAAAATCCTATTTGAATACGGTGAAGAAAAAAATGCAAGAACGATCACTCAGAAAATCATCAACTTTAGAACAATAGAAAAATTTTCCCGCACATCTCAACTTAAAAAAATAATTGAACAGATTACACCTCAAAGATTTCACACAAAAACATTATCAAGAGTTTTTCAAGCATTAAGAATTTTTGTTAACAATGAATTAGAGGAACTGAAAATATTTTTAGACAAATCGGTAACTCTACTAAAACCGGGAAGCAGATTAGTTGTTCTATCATATCATTCTCTTGAAGATAGAATCGTTAAAGAAAAAATTAGGTATGAAAGTTTGGATTGTATTTGTCCGCCCGGAACGCCGATTTGTATTTGTAAAAAAGAGCAGAGATTAAAAAAAATTACGAAAGCATTAGTTCCTAATGAATTAGAAATAAATATAAATCGCAGAGCTCGTAGTGCTAAAATGCGTGTTGCGGAAAGAGTCTAATGAAAAAAGGATCATCACTTAAAGGTTTTATTGTAATTGTTTCAATAGTGGCAATTTTACTTTTTACTTACGTAGCATCCGTAACAGAAATAAAAAGAATGAATAGACTGAAAATAAGTAAACAAGATTCTCTCAACGTAAAGCTCAACTTAGCTGAAGGAAAAATGGTAGAAATTCAACAATGGACAGCCGAAGATAGAATTGTTGTTTATGCCCAGGATTCAATAGGTCTTATCCGTCCCAGCGATAATTTGGAAACTATTTCAGTATCAAAAGATCAAATTAAACAAGTTGAAAAATTATTAAATCAGAAATATGATTAATTCACGCGCACTAATAATAACAGGGTTACTTCTACTGGTCTTTGTTTTATTGATCGCAAAATTATTTACGATACAGATTTCCAAACATGAATACTATACTCTTATCGCAGATAGGCAGCAGAATAAACCGCAAAGTGTTAAAGCTGAACGCGGCACAATCAAAGATGCAAATGGAGAAGTACTGAGTTATACAATGGATAATATATCATTTTATGTTGATAGAAGAATGATGACTCCGCCAAGGGTTGATTCAATTGTTTCCGTTTTCTCCCGTGTTTTTGGTATTCAGAAAGAATATTATAAAAAATTAATAGATGACGGATTTACAAATGTTTGTCTGGAAAAAAAAGTTTCAATGGATAAAGCTTTCCAAATAAAAAAAAATGTTATTGAAGGACTATACTCCGAAGAAGACTTTTCCCGCATTTATCCTTACGGAAGTTTGGCTTCGCATGTATTGGGATATGTTAACCGCGATATGATTGGCGTAGAAGGAATTGAAAAAGTTTACGAAAATGAATTGACGGGAACCGACGGGATGTATACTTACGAACGTGATGTACTGGGAAGGATTCTTTCAATCGATGAAAAAATATCTAAATCGGCCGTCCCGGGAAACAACATTAACTTAACGATTAATAAAACATATCAAAGAATTTTAGAAGAAGAATTATCAACCGGATTACAAAAATATAATGGTCAATCTGCTGTTGGGATAATAATGAATCCTAATACCGGAGAAATTCTTGCTCTGGCAAACTCACCCGATTTTGATCCTGCTAACTATGAATTATTTCCTGCAGACTCTAGACGTAACAGAGCCATTACAGACACATATGAACCCGGATCAACTATTAAAGCAATTACTATGTCAATATTATTTGATCGCGGATTAGCAAAAGAAAATGAAGTTATTAATACAGAGAATGGAACTTTCGTTTACAAGAATGTAAAGATTCAAGATACTCACAAGCACGAAAATCTTACTGTACGCCAAGTGCTGGAACAATCAAGTAATATTGGAATGGCAAAACTTTCAGAAAGAATTGATGATGAAATTCTTTATAAATATTTACGCGATTTCGGATTTAGTAATGCAACATCTGTTGATCTTCCTAGTGAAGCTAACGGTCTTCTAAAAAAACCGGGAAGTTTTTCCGCAGTAACAAAACCATTTATTTCTTTTGGTTATGAGATAGCTGTTACGCCTCTTCAAATGATTGCTGCCTATAGCGCTATAGTAAATGGTGGAACATTATTACAGCCGTTCATCTTAAAATCAATTACAGATTCTTATGGAAAAATCATTTTAGAAAATCAGACAAAAAAAATTAGAACTGTTATAGAAAAATCCACTTCAGATTTAATAAAAGATTTTATGGTTGGAGTTGTTGAACATGGCACCGGTATAGAAGCTCAACTGCCGGATGTTCTTGTCGGCGGTAAGACCGGAACATCACAACAGCTTGTGAATAAATCATATTCAAGTAATCAGCATAATTCATCTTTTATAGGATATTTTCCTGCTGAAAACCCTAAAGTGATTTGTTTTATTCTGATCAACGCTCCACTAGTGGGTCAGTATGGCGGTTTAGTTGCAGCACCAATTTTCCGCGAGGTTGCAAAAAGGATGATTGGAACAGATCTGAGTTTAGTTCCGAACAAAAAGAAAATTGAAAGAAAACAAAATTTAATAGATCAACTTGTTGCCGATGTTAAAACAGCGCCCAAGACAAAATCAGTTTCGTTTTCAAATGTTGGCGATAGATCATTAACAAATATCTCAACAAGAAAAATTTATAATGAAAATCCAACGACCATGCCTAATCTTATTAATCAGTCAATGAGGGATGCGATTGCACGGTTAAATGAAATAGGGATGCAATATAAAGTTGTTGGAACAGGCAAAGTTGTTTGGCAAAATCTAGAACCGGGATCTAACATAGTTCCAGGCTCAATCTGTCTTCTTAAATGTGAATCACTATTAAAAAAAGTAAGTGCAGGAACGAACTGAATGAGGCTTTCTGACTTGTTAAATAAGGTGAAAACTATTCAAATTATCGGTAATGCCGAACTGAAAGAGATCACCGATATAACGATTGACTCACGCACTTCATCTAACAACTCGCTCTTTTTTGCTATTGAAGGATTCAAAAACGACGGACATAATTTTATTAATGAAGGAATTAATAAAGGTGTCGCTGCAGTCGTATTGCAAAATCCGAAAGCTATCCCGGATCAAATATTTTCTCACTCAGGATGCATCAAGATAGTTGTTCAGGACAGTAGAAAATCGCTTGCTGAATTCTCAAATATTTTTTATGGAGAGCCTTCCAAGAAATTAAACCTAATCGGTATTACTGGTACAAAAGGAAAAACAACAACTGCATTTTTTGTAAAAAACATTTTTGAACAAGCTGGATTCAAAACTGGTTTAATAGGAACAATTGCTAATTATATCGGCAAAACAGAAGTGAAGACATTGCTTACAACTCCGCAATCACACGAGATCAATTCTTTACTTGCTCAAATGGTAAATGAAAATTGTTCGCAGTGCGTAATGGAAGTTTCTTCTCATGCTCTCAGATTAAATAGAGTTGACTACTTGAAATTTGGAACCGGGATTTTTACAAACATTACATCCGATCATATGGACTATCACAAGACTTTTGAACACTATTTTGAATCGAAGAAGATTTTATTTGATATGATTTCTTCTACAGGAAAAATTATTTATAACATTGATGATAAGAATTCCACAAAGTTGATAAAAGATTCATCAGCGCAAAAATATTCTTTTGGAATAAGTTCAAAAGCAATGTGCATAGTTAAGAACATTGATTACTCACTTGAAGGAACAAATTTTGACTTGAGCTGGAAAGGAAAAGATTATCATCTGTTTACATCTTTGGTCGGACATTTTAATGCTTTCAATGCCGCCTCTGCTTTTGAGACTGCAGTTGTAAGCGGAATAGATTATCAAATTGCAATTGATGGAATAAAAAATACTCCTCAGGTACCCGGTAGGTTTGAAGTAATCTCAAAGAAAAATAAAAAAGTTATTGTTGATTATTCACACACTTCCGATTCACTGAAACAGGCTCTTACAGCTATTCAAAATATTGTAAAAGAAGAGCGACCGGTATATACTGTATTCGGTTGCGGCGGTGACCGCGATAGAACAAAGCGCCCCATCATGGGTGATATCGCTGCTTCTATGAGCGACAGGATTTATATAACATCGGATAATCCAAGAACCGAGGATCCGTTTTTTATCATTGATGAAATTTTAAAAGGTATTAAATCGAATAACTATCGGGTTATTGAAAATAGAGAAGAAGCAATTCGTTCCGCAATTTTTGAAAGCGAAGACAATGCAGTTATTCTTATTGCCGGTAAAGGGCATGAGAGCTATCAAGAAATTAACGGTGTTAGAAAACACTTTTCAGATAAAGAACTTGCACAAAAATATTTAACTGAATGGGCAAAATAAAAATTACGATCGAGGATTTATTTAGTATTCCATCTGCGGTGATTTACAATCCCGACGCATTCAAATCGGTATCGAATATTGAGATCGATTCACGCAGAGTAAAAAAAGGAAGTTTGTTCATCGCCATCAAAGGTGAAAAATATGATGGACACGATTTTATTCTCGATGCTCTTAAGAAAGGGACTAAAGCAGTAATTATTGATTCGAGGAAGTTGAAGAAATTTAGCTTCCTCGAAATTCCAATTGTCACCGTTAACGACACAGCAAAAGCTTATGGTGAACTTGCAAAAATTTGGCGCAATAAACTTTTGGCAAAAGTTATTTCAATCACGGGAAGTAATGGTAAAACTACGGTTAAAGAAATGATGGCGACTCTTCTAAATGAAAAATATAATGTTGATAAAACAGAAGCCAACAATAACAATCATATCGGTGTTCCGCTTACGATCTTTGGTGCAGATAAAAAATGTGAAGTGTTAGTTCTCGAACAAGGTACAAATCATTTTAATGAGATCGAGTACTCGGCAAATATTTCCAGACCGGATTACGCATTGATTACAAACGTCGGCGATTCGCATCTGGAATTTTTAAAAAACCAGGAGGGTGTTTATAAAGAGAAATCCGCACTGCTTGATATTACTGAAATTCATGGCGGTACTGTTTTCCTGAATATGGATGACACTATTATAAGAAGACATTCAAAAAATTATTGGAATAAAATCACCTATGGATTTAACGGTTTTGTAGATGTGAGAGGTAAAATTTTAGATTATACAAATGACGGAAGAACAAAAATTAGAATTTCATACAAAGGGAAAAAGATTGAAACTACTCTTCCTGTTTACGGTAAATCTAATGCTGAAGATTTTTTAGCGGTTTCTGCCGTGGCACTAAAACTTGGATTGACAGGTAAAGAAATTCTTAAGGGAACAAAAAAAATTAAACCGGTTCACGGAAGATTAGAGGTAAAGAAATTCAAAGATGCTGTTGTTATTGATGACACTTATAATTCTAGTCCTTCTTCGATAGAATCGGCAGTAGATCTAATTAAGAAAGTTAAAACGTATAGAAGAAAAATAATCGTACTTGGAGATATGTTCGAACTCGGCAATCAATCGGAAAAATTACATAAAGATTTGGCAAAACATTTTTCACCGGATAAAAATTTATTTGTTCTTACTACCGGAAATATGATGAAGCATTTGAACAAAGTACTCCGAAAGAAAAAAGTAAAATCAATCCACTTTCACATTCGTGAAGCGTTATCTCTCTATTTGCAGTACGAAGAAATTGAGAACTCGGTTATTCTTGTAAAGGGTTCACGCGGAATGAAGATGGAAGAATTTGTAACCGTATTGGAGAAAAGGTTTGAATAATGTTTTACTATTTGTTTGAGTATATAAATAAAGTTTTTAGTCCGCCGGGATTCGATGTGTTCCGCTTTTTGACATTTCGGTCGGCGGTTGCAGCAATTACTGCGTTGTTAATCTCTTTCATCTTCGGACCAAAAATAATCAGGCGATTAAAGAAAAATCAAGTTGACCAACCGATTCGTGAAGAGGGACCGCAAACACACAAGAAAAAGCAAGGTACTCCTACAATGGGAGGTTTAATAATTCTTTTATCTGTAATAATTCCGGTTCTGTTATGGAGCGATATCAAAAGTATATATATCATTTTAGTTTTGTTCGGAACAGTTGTACTCGGCTGCGTAGGTTTTTTAGATGATTATTTAAAAGTAGTTAAAAAAGTTCCTCAAGGATTAATTGCCCGTTATAAACTAATTGGACAAATTTTTGTAGGATTGGTTGTAGGCTTCGCTGTTTATTACCTGCCGGAATTTGCACAGTACAATACTCAAACAACTTTACCTTTCTTCAAAAATCTTAATTGGGATTTCTCTTATTTATATATACCGTGGGTAGTTTTCATTATTACAGCACTTTCAAATGCTGTAAATCTAACGGACGGACTTGACGGACTTGCAATCGGTTCGATCATTATTGTAATGCTCGCGCTAGCGATAATTGTTTATGTAACCGGCAATGTTATCTATGCAGACTATTTGAATATAATTTATTTACCTGGAAGCGGAGAATTAACTGTTTTTATTGCGGCATTAATAGGCGCAGGACTTGGATTTCTCTGGTTTAATTTTTACCCGGCTCAAGTTTTTATGGGTGATACCGGTTCTCTTGCACTCGGCGGTGCTTTCGGTGTGATGATGATCTTAGTAAAAAAAGATTTACTAATTCCAATTCTTGGCGGAATATTTTTCATTGAAACACTTTCTGTGATCATTCAACGTCTTTATTTCAAATACACAAAGAAAAAATACGGCGAGGGAAGAAGAGTTTTTAAAATGGCTCCTATTCATCATCACTTTGAACAGATGAATTGGGCTGAGCCGAAAATTGTAATGCGCTTCTATATCATCACAATAATTTTAGTGTTAATAAGTTTAGCTTCATTCAAGATAAGATAATGGATATACGCGGGAAAAAAATATCGGTCATCGGTGCACTTCGCAGCGGAATTGGTGCAGCTAAGCTTGCAAAAAAACTTGGCGCTGTTCCATTTGTGAGCGACAGCGGTTCGGAAAGCGATTTGATTGATTCAATTTCAGTTTTGAAATCTGAATCAATTGCTTTTGAATGCGGTGCTCATACAGAAAAAGTTTATGATTGCGAACTTATGGTTACAAGTCCCGGTGTTCCAACTAATTCTGTAGTTCTGACTGATGCACTGAAAAAAAACATTAAGGTGGTCAGCGAAATTGAATTTGCATCTTGGTTTTGTAAAGGCAGTGTTATTTCTATCACCGGTACGAATGGTAAAACAACTACAACAGCATTGATGAATTATACTTTGAATCAAGCAGGAATAAAATGTTATTCAGCAGGGAATATCGGCGAGGCATTTTCCGAAATTGCACTTGATGTAAAAGAAAATGAATTTGTTTCGTTAGAGACTTCAAGTTTTCAACTCGATTTTATTGATCAGTTCAAACCACGCTTTTCGATGATATTAAATATCACTCCGGATCATCTTGATAGATACAATAATAGTTTTGAAGAATATATTTCTTCAAAAATTAAGATTACGGAAAATCAAAGCGGAGAAGACTTTTTTATATACAACGCAGACGATCAAAACATAAAAGATAATTTGAAGAACAAAAAAGTTCAGAAACTTGCCTTCTCGTTATTAAGTGAAGTTCCAGCCGGCGCTTTTTATAAAGAAGGCAAGATCTTTTTTTCATTGTCCGGAAAAATTAACGACATCTGCTCTGCAAGAGATCTCTTCATTAAAGGTGAACATAATATTGCAAATGCTCTGCCTATTCTAATCATAGCAAAATTATTAAACGTATCGGAAGAAAAAATCAGAAATGCATTTTCATCATTTAAAGGAGTTGAACATAGAATTGAATTTGTACGCGAACTTAACGGTGTAGAATATTATAACGATTCCAAAGCAACAAATGTAGATTCCGTTTATGTAGCTCTAAAAAGTTTTGATAAACCGTTGTACTTAATTCTCGGCGGTAAAGATAAAGGAAACAACTACGATCAGATTAAAGATCTGGTTAAAAGGCATGTAAAGAAAATTTATGCGATCGGTTCATCAGCACAGAAAGTTTATAATTATTTCAATTCAATAGTTCTTACTGAAATAAAGGATTCTCTTAAAGCATGTGTTGAAGCAGGAAGATATGAAGCGCAACCGGGTACAGTTGTTTTGCTTTCACCGGCTTGTGCAAGTTTTGATATGTTCAAAAATTATGAAGATCGAGGAAAAGTTTTTAAAGAAGAAGTAAATAAGTTGGTTTGATGAATACATCCGTTAAAATATTGATCGGTTTAGTCGTTGGCTTTATTGTGCTTGGCGCAATTATGGTTTTTACTGCAAGCGGCACTTACAGCTTTTCCAGATTTAACAGTTTTTACTTTTTGTTTAAATCACATTTATGGAAAGTATTTGCTGCTGTAGGGATGATGATAATTTTTTCTTACATCCCTTATGATAAATACCGCGACTATAGTAAGTGGGTGTTAATTCTAATAATTGCAGTTTTGATTTTTACTTTTCTCTTTGCACCAAAAGTTAAAGGTGCTCAACGATGGATAGATCTTGGAATTATTCAATTCCAGCCGTCTGAAGCCGCAAAAGTAATTTTGATTGTTCATTTAGCTGTTATGTTAGAGAGAATGGGTGACGAACTGAAAGATTTTAAGAAAGGATTTAGACTTCCTTTGATTTGGGTCGTTATTGTTAGCGTATTAATTTTTATTCAGCCTAATGTAAGTACAAGTCTGATAGTTGTTGTTACATCTTTTGTAATCTTATTTGTCGCCGGCGCAAAACTGAGACACATCTTTGGCATTATTGTTCCCTCAATTTTAGTTCTTGGATCGGGGATGATGATTTTTAAACACTCGCGCGAACGCGTTATAACATTCATAGAAAGTTTGATGAACGGCGGCGACATAAATATTCAAGTGAAGCAGGCAAAAATAGCTTTAGGAAGCGGAGGTATTTTAGGTGTTGGATTAGGACACAGCAGACAGAGCGATTTATTTCTACCGGAATCCTACGGTGATTTTATTTTTTCTATCCTTGGTGAAGAACTCGGCTTTGTCGGTACAATAGTTGTTCTGTTTTTGTTTCTTTTCTTATTTGCTGTTTGTTTGGTTGTCGCCAAAAAGGCACAAGATAGATTTGGTCAGCTTCTCGTTTTAGGTTTAGGGTTCAATATTATAGTCAGCGCTTTTATTAATGCATGTGTTGTTACAGGATTAATTCCAACAACAGGAATTACTTTTCCATTTATCAGTTTCGGCGGTACCTCAATAATTCTATTCGCAGTGTCAATTGGAATTATTGTAAATGTGGGAAGGCAGACGGTAAAGACAACAGAATTAAAAATTGCTCAAGTGTAATGCAGATTAGAACTCCATATCGTTTTGTTTTTGTTGGTGGCGGAACCGGTGGTCATTTATATCCGGCACTTGCGGTTGCTCAACAAATTCGTTTGATAAAGCCGGAATCTGAGATTTTATTTGTCGGCGCAAAAAATAAAATTGAAGAACGTGTTGTACCTGAATATGGTTTTCCATTCAAGCCAATTTGGATTAGCGGTTTATCACGAAAGTTTGACATAAGAAATTTACTATTTCCGGTAAAATTATTTATTTCTGCTATTCAATCGTTCGTTATTAATTATGGATTCAAGCCGCGTGTTGCTATTGGCTGCGGTGCATATGTTTCGGGTCCCGTCGTCTGGTCGGCGTCGTTACTCGGCGTAAAAGTAATGCTGCTTGAGCAGAATAGTTATCCCGGGGTTACTAATAGAATCCTTGAAAAAAAAGCACACGAAATTCATATCGCATTTGAAGAATCAAAAAAATATTTCAGAGACAAATCGAAATTAAAATTAAGCGGTAATCCAATAAGAATAAATTTACAGCTTTGTGACAAAGCAGAAGCCGTTAAAAGTTATGGTCTGGATTCCACAAAAAAGATTTTATTAGTTATTGGTGGAAGCGGCGGAGCCCGGTCGATCAATCAAGTGGTTGCCGATAATATAAATCAATTAGTATCAAACAACATTCAAGTCATTTGGCAGACTGGTCAATTTTATTATGAACAGTATAAAAAATTCTCTAACGAATCTGTAAAAATATTTCCGTTCATCAGTGATATGTCAGTGGCATATTCAGCGGCAGATATTGTACTTGCACGATCCGGTGCTACAACAATTGCGGAAGTTTCATTTCTATCGCTTCCGGTTGTGTTTGTTCCTTCGGCAAATGTTGCGGCTAATCATCAGTATATGAACGCCAAAGCGTTGAAAGTGGTAAATGCAGCAGAATTGATAGAAGATAAAAATTTGAAAGACGAATTCTTTCCTGTAGTGAATGAGTTAATTTTTAATGAAGCACGTCAGGAAATTATGAAGAAAAATATTTCATTATTTGCAAAACCATTAGCTGCAAAAACGATTGCCGAAAGTGCGATCAAATTTGCTGAGACAATATGAGAATAAAACAATGATGATGACAACTAAAAATGTTCACTTTGTCGGTATTGGCGGAATAGGAATGAGCGGTATTGCAGAAATTTTATTAAGCCAGGGATTTAATATCTCCGGTTCAGATCTAAATAAAACAGAAGTAACAGAACGGCTGGAAAGTTTAGGAATCAAAGTTTATGAAGGGCATTCTCCTGAAAATTTAAAAGATGCCGATGTAGTTGTCTATTCATCTGCTGTCAATTTGGAAAACCCGGAAGTGAAAGAAGCATTAAAAAGAAAAATTCCGGTGATCAAACGATCTGAAATGCTTGCCGAATGTATGAGAATGAAATACGGAATCGGAATTGCAGGCACACATGGGAAAACTACAACAACTTCAATGGTGGGTTTGGTTTTAACAGAAGCCGGAATTGATCCAACAATTATTGTCGGTGGAAAGTTGAGTGGTCTTGGCGGAACAAATGCGCGTTTAGGTAAAGGCGATTACATCGTAGTTGAAGCTGATGAATTCGACAGAACATTTTTAAAACTGACGCCGGTAATTGCTGCGTTAACTACTCTTGAAAGAGAACATTTGGATACTTACAAAGATTTGAATGATATTAAAGCTGCATTCGTTGAGTTTGCAAACAAGGTTCCGTTTTTTGGTTTTGTAGTTCTTTGTCTTGATGAACCTGCTCTCCATGACGTTATTCCGCAGATAAATAAAAAAATCTTTACTTACGGAATAACCCCGCAAGCTGATATCCGCGCAGTAAATATTTCCCATTCTGAAAATCATTCTGAGTTCGGTGTGATTTATCTTGGAAAAGACCTTGGAAGAATTAGAATCAACATTCCGGGATTGCACAACATAAAAAATTCTCTTGTTGCAGTGACGATAGCAAAGGAAATGGGAGTTGAGTTCAGTGTAATTAAAAAAGCTCTGGAATCGTTCAACGGAGTTTACCGCCGATTCGAAACAAAGTACAACAAAGAAGTTATGGTAATTGATGATTACGGTCATCATCCGACAGAAATAAATGTAACGCTGGATGGAATCCGCCGCGGATGGAATAGAAGATTGGTTGCGGTATTCCAGCCCCATTTGTATTCCAGGACAAAAGATTTTTATTCAGAGTTCGGACGTTCATTCCTTAACTCAGATGTTTTTATCTGTACAGATGTTTATCCGGCAAGAGAAAAACCGGTTGAAGGAATAACAGGTGAACTGATTGCAAACACAGCAAAAAATTTCGGTCATAAGAATGTTTATTACGAACCTGATAAAACAAAGATTCCCGAACTTCTTCAAAAAATTTATAAGAAGGGCGATATTATCATTACAATGGGAGCCGGTGATATATGGAAATACGGCGAAAAACTTGTTGCATTCTTAAATGAGAAACAAAAATAAAATAATGACTAAGACAACAAAAATATTGAGCACACTGTTTTTGATTCTTGCAATCGGGCTGATGATCTACTTATCGGTTGGATTAAAAAACGATATTGATTATAAGATAAGCATAATCTCGCTTGACGGTAATAATCATCTTTCTAAAGAACAGTATTTGAGTTATGCAAACCTGCTCGATAAGAATAATTATGAAAAGCTGACTCTTCAAATCATAAAAGATAGAATCGAAAAACATCCCTATGTTCAACAAGCAGAAGTACGTTATGACGGTAACAGTAAAGTCTCGGTAAAAATAATCGAAAAAACTTTTGACTCAATTTTATTGGATAGTGTTAATCAGTACATCATAACGGAAAATCTTCAGATACTTCCTGTATTTCCACAGACAAAAAAAATCGATTACCCGATCATATCAAACCCATTTCTCGGCAATGGAATAAAAGTTTTGTCGTCATTAAAAAACATCGGCGACATAGTAACTGCATCTAAAATTATTACAACGGTTAAATTGATAAATCCGGAGTTGTATGACAGCTTATCATCAATTGATATGCAGAACGGAAAGGATGTTGTTCTTTATTTCTCAAGTATGAATTACCCGGTAATTATTGGAAGAGGAAATGAAATTAGAAAAGTGATCTACTTCAATAATTTCTGGACTTATTTGAAAGGGAAAGAAATAAATAATTACATGGAGTATGTGGATTTGCGCTACGGCGGACACGTATATCTTGGTTTTACAGAACAGAATAGCCAGGAGGGTCAAAAGAAATCATGAAAAAAAATATAATAGCAGGACTTGATCTTGGAACAACAAAAGTTTGTGCGGTTATTGCCGAACAGGTGGATAACAATTTAAACATATTAGGATTTGGCGTCGCTCCTTCGGAAGGATTAAACCGGGGGTTGGTTGCAAATATTTCTAAGACTGCTGAAGCGATTGCTGAAGCAATGCACATTGCATCAAATAGAGCAGGCTTAACGGTTAAAGAATTAAATGTTGGAGTTGCCGGTGAGCATATCACAAGTTTACGCCATAGAAATTATGTAACAATTAATAATCCGGAACGGGAAATAACTCAGCATGATTTAGAAAGATTGCGGGCCGATGTTCAAACTATACGTATTCCTTCAGACCGACAAATACTTCACATAATTCCCGAAGAATATTCTGTTGATCATCAAGGCGGAATTGATGACCCAATCGGGATATGCGGTTCACGCTTAGAAGCTGTGAATCATGTAGTTCTTGCTTCAATACCTGCTCTTCAAAACATAAAGAAGTCCGTTGAACGTGCTGGATATACAGTAAAGGATTATATACTTCAGCCTATAGCATCAAGTTATGCTGTGCTTGATGAAAACGAAAAAGATTTAGGCGTGCTGTTGATCGATATCGGCGGTGGAACTACTGATATAGCAGTCTTTCACCGTAAAGCAATTAAGCATACAAAAGTAATTGGTGTTGCAGGCAATCAGGTCACAAATGATATTCGCGAGACTTTAGGAATTGTAACTGCTGATGCAGAGAAACTTAAAAAAGAATACGGCTACGCAACAGAACATGCGATCATAAAAGATGAAGATATTTTTATAAAAGGTGTTGGCGGAAGAGGAAACATAAAAATTCCTTTAACACTACTTACTCAAATCATAAGTGTCCGCATGAAGGAATTATTCGCTTTAATTGATAATGAATTACGTCAAGCCGGATTCAAAAATAAAATTAAAGCAGGCGTTGTTCTAACCGGCGGTGGTTCTTTACTTAAAGGATGCACAGAATTAGCAGAAGAAGTTTTTGGAATGCCTGCCCGGATCGGCGTTCCTCTTGATCTTGGTTCAGGATTATCGAACGAAGTTGAAAGTCCTGAATTTGCAACTGTTGCAGGATTAATAAGAGGTATACCGGGCAAATCATCTTCAGAGCAATTTACTACAGTAAAAGTAAGCAGCTCAGCACATAAATTAAATGTGAGCAAATTATTCAAAAGATTTCAAGAATTTTTTGATAAACTATAAATAATACCACAACAAGGAGGAGTTATGTCCACAATGGAAAAGAGACCGAGATTCTTCACTCTTGAAACACAAAGACCAATGTCAGCACAATTAAAAGTAGTTGGTGTAGGCGGAGGCGGTTGCAACGCAATTGACAGCATGATCGAATGCGGATTAACAGGTGTTGAATTCATTGCTGTAAATACAGACGCTCAAGTTCTCGAAGAGAGTTTGGCTACTCATAAGATTCAAATAGGAACAAATGTAACACGCGGACTTGGAGCAGGCGCAGATCCTAATGTAGGAAGAAAAGCAGCAGAAGAAGACCGGGATAAGATCACTCGCATGCTTGAAGGAAGTGATATGGTTTTTGTTACCTCGGGAATGGGCGGCGGAACTGGAACAGGGGCAGCTCCTATTGTTGCATCTATTGCTAAAAGTCTTGGTGCACTTGTAATAGGTATCGTTACAAAACCTTTCACATGGGAAGGTAAGCTGCGGATGAAAAATGCAGATGAAGGAATTAATGAACTGCGTCAATTGGTAGATAGTTTGATCGTTGTTCCTAACAGCAGAATATTAAGTATTATAGATACAGCCACAGCGGCAAAAGCTGCATTCAACAAACCGAATGAAATTCTTTTTGAAGCAACGCGCGGTATTGCAGATATCATTACTGTGAAAGGAATAATCAATGTTGACTTTGCAGATGTAAGAACTGTTATGAGAGACAGCGGGCAAGCATTAATGGGATGCGGAATTGCGAGTGGAGAAAATCGTTCTGTTGAAGCCGCGCAAAAAGCAATTTCATCGCCACTGCTTGAAGGAATTTCAATTAAAGGTGCAAAGAATATTCTTCTAAACGTTACGGGTCCTACAAATATGACTATGGCAGAAGTGGAAGCCGGAAATAATGTGATCTTTGAAGCTGCCGGAGAAGAAGCAAATGTAATCTTTGGAACTGTTATTAAAGATCAGATGAATGAATATGTTTCTTACACAGTTATAGCAACCGGATTTGAAGCTAAGGCAAGTGCAAATCCAATCAGCAATTTGAAAACAGAAAAAGCGGAAAGAAAACGTGAAGAGAAAAAAGTTGTTGGCATGGGCGGTTTTCCAACCAAACGCGGCTCTATGGAATTAGAGAACAGTGATGATCTGAATGTTCCTACAATTCTTAGAGTAAAGAAATCAAGTATGGATCTGTTTGATCAAAGAGGATTGGAAACAGGATTTAAAGCTGAAAAAAATGATTATGAAGAGAACGATTATTACAACAATAAGAATAGAGATGAAGAAGACAGTTCATCATTCTTAAGAAAAATTATGGATTAAGATTTTTTCCTTTATTGTAATATTAAAATAAAGGAGTATTATGAGCGGAATAATTTTATTAGGAGCTATGCTTCTTTTTATAGCGCTCTTTACAACAAAAGCTATCAGGATAATAAAATATATAAAATCCGATAGTGAATAGTTCGGCAATATTAAAGGCCGTAATTGGTTTTCTCCTTGTTGTGGTGAACAGATATGAAAATCAGTTAGGCCTTTTTTTTAAATGAGAGTTAGTGATTTATAATTTTTGTTTTATTAGTGGAATTACTAATTTTATCCACCAAAAAGACACACAAATAAATCCTATGAAAAAATTACTATTCTTTGTTTTGATACTAATTTCGCTTCACATATCATTTGCACAAGAAGGGGAAGATGTTGGATGGGTTGCAAGATTTGGTGCAGCCGGCGGATTTTCTCCAACTTTAGTTTTTCCAAATATTGATGCTGTTAATTTGCAGATAAAAAATATGGGTTTGGAAAATCTTTCTAGTAAAGGAATGATTGTTTACGGCGGCGGCGGTTACGCATACATAATGCTTGTGGATAATTTAAGAATCGGTGGAATGGGATTAAGTGGAACTCAAAGTTCGAAAGGAACAATTGACGGTTTTAATAAAGAAGTAAAATATAATTACGGACTTGGAGGATTTACTGTTGAATATACATTGCCATTCATTAAAAATATTGCGGTTTCTGTTGGAGCAATTATAGGAGTCGGTTCATCTAGCATTGAGATCTTTCAGAATCAAAATAATTTTACCTGGGGAGGCATTTGGAATGATGTTTCTGATAAAAATAAAACAACTCAGAATATCAATAGAAAAATTACCAATACTTTCTTAACAATAACACCAACGCTTAATGTTGATATTCCATTAAGCAGATTTATTGCTTTCAGAATTGGTGGAGGGTATATTACATCGCTTACTAGCAGTTGGAAAGCAGACAATGAACAAGATATTGGAAACATTCCATCGGATTTAAGCAGCAGTTCATTCTTTATTCAAACCGGTATTTACTTCGGATTAATAGCATTCTAATTGATGACAACTAAAAACATACTTGTAACCGGCGGTGCCGGATTTATTGGAAGTAACTTTATTAATTATATTCTTTCCAAACATGATGATTATTTTATTGTCAATTTAGATAAGCTTACTTATGCCGGTAATCTTGAAAACCTAAAGACCATTGAGAAAAACAAGAATTATAGGTTTGTTAAAGGTGATATTGTAAATAATGAGTTGGTGGATTATCTTTTTAAGGGATTTAATCTAAAATTTGTTATAAATTTCGCAGCAGAATCTCACGTTGATAGGAGTATACTCGGATCGGAAATTTTCTACAGAACAAATGTTATAGGAACAACAGTATTGCTTGAGGCTGCTCGCAGATATCAAGTTGAGAAATTTGTACAAATCTCTACCGATGAAGTTTATGGTAGTTTAGGTTCTACAGGTTTATTTACCGAACAAACTCCGCTCAGTCCCAATAGTCCATATTCATCAAGTAAAGCAAGCGCTGACATGGCGGCTTTGTCATTTTATCATACTTTTGGATTACCTGTTGTTGTTACAAGATGCTCAAATAATTATGGACCGTTGCAATTTCCGGAAAAATTAATTCCATTAATGATTATTAATTCTCTTAACGGGAAAAAACTACCGATCTATGGTGACGGATTAAATGTTAGAGATTGGATCTATGTTATAGATCATAACAAAGCTATTGAACTTGTATTTGAAAGTGGTAAGACAGGGGAAGTTTACAACATTGGCGCTAGTCGTGAAATGAAAAATATTGAGATTGTAAAATTAATTTTGCAGAAACTCGGTAAAGGTGAAGAATTAATTGAGTATGTAAAAGATAGACCAGGGCATGACCGTAGATATGCAATTGATTCATCGAAGATTAAGGATGAACTTGGGTGGGTACCAAGTTTTAATTTTGAAAACGCCATCGGCGATACAATTGATTGGTATTTGCAAAACAAAAAATGGTGGGAAAGAATTATTTCAAGAGAATATCAGAAGTATTACGAAATTCAATATGGTAAAAAACAAAATGAAAATTAAATTCCAACAAATATGAAAAAAATATTATTTTTTCTTATAACCGTTATTGCAGTCAATATTTCTGCACAGGAAAACGATCAGCAAAATAGCAAGCAGGTAAATCCTCTTGCTCTCCAGCCAATAACAGTAACTATAGGCGGTGATTTTATTTTGACCGGATCTTTCGCTGCCTCCAAACTACAGCGGCTTGATTACTTCATTTCAACAATTTATAATCAGACTTCTCGGCAGATGCTTGGGTCTCTTAATCAAATCAATGTAATTGAGAAAGTTTCGAAAGAAATTAAAAAATATCCGTTAAGAGATATCACACTTAAACGTGCCAACGGAGAAGTTCTTAAAATTGATCTGTTAAAATTCAGATTAACCGGAGATTTCAAGTATAATCCTTATTTGATGAATGACGATGTTATTATTTTTCCATCTTACGATGATGAAAGAGGTATCGTTGATATCAGCGGAGCGGTTAATAAACCGATAAAATTTCAGTTTGTTGAAGGAGATAAGCTTTCGGATGCAATTCTATTTGCCGGTGGAGTTGATATAGCTTATTCTAATGTTAAAACTACAGAAATATCCAGGCTAAGTCCCAGCGGTAATAAAGAGGAATTAATTCGTGTTAACATCAGTGACGATTTTTCGCTGAAGTGCGGTGACCGGATTAGAATACTTGCCGATGAGAATCAAAAATTAAATTATAAAATACTTGTTCTTGGCGAAGTTAAATATCCCGGATATATTTATATAACTAAAGATAGTACTTCGCTCGCTGATGCCATAGCAAAGGTGGGAGGTTTTAAAAATAATGCCGATCTAATCCGTTCTGAAGTTTTACGAAACGCTACTGCAAAAGAAATGCTTCAGAAACAGCAGCTTACACAAGAATACTTGAATAATTCAGATAAGTTATTATTGCCGGAAACACAACTTAAGTTGAAGCAAATTAAAGAAAGTTTTGAGATGGCAAGATTATCAAACCTAACAGATGAAGATACGATCTTTTTTAATATCGATAACCAACTGAGAGTACTACGGTCGGAAGAGTTGGTCGATTTCACAAAATTAAATGATGCGAGTTCAGCTGCTAGCAAGTTTATAGTAAAAGAAGGTGACGTAATTTTAGTTCCTGATCATTTCGATTATGTTTATGTCTTCGGCCAAGTACCAAAAGTTGGGTATATAAAGTATACTGAGGGGCAAGACTATAAATTTTATATTGATAAAGCTGGCGGACTGGCCCAAACAGCAAGAAGCGACGATGATGTTGTTGTTATCAAACAAAAGGATATGAACTGGATTTCTAAAGAGAAAGAAAAACTAAAAATAGAACCTGGTGACTACATTTATGTTCCTAAGGAAATACCTAGAACGTTCTGGTATACTTTTTCTAAAACAAGTGCAATTATTAGCACACTTGGAAGTATAGCAACAATAATTTTATTGATAATTAAACTTTAAAAAGTTTTAACGGATATTTCAAATGAATGATCAACAAAATTTAGCTTCACCGGATTCTAAAGAAAAAGTAGGCAATACTTTTTTTGAATTCTTAACATTAACTGTGCGTTACCGTTGGTTTTTATTTTGGTTTGTGTTATTAATAACTGCGGGTGCTACTGCGTATGCTTTACTAGCGCCAAAATGGTATGAAGCAACAGCATCTGTATTGCCCGCAGAAAAGAATGATTTGTTATCATCACTCTCCGGTCTTACAAATTTAGCTA
>Ga0182021_10000590_pt1 | contig 39523 bp, 32 predicted proteins | sample 612E3MmetaG_FD_120493 | JGI IMG/M metagenome (GOLD analysis project Ga0182021, IMG submission 120493) | Permafrost microbial communities from Stordalen Mire, Sweden - 612E3M metaG (Illumina Assembly) | ecosystem: Environmental > Terrestrial > Soil > Wetlands > Permafrost | place: Sweden...
AAACAGTCAGATTTTTCGCCTGCTGGCTATTGTTCCCGTAATAACGACTATGATCAGGGCGATTACCAGGACCGCTAAAATAATCCATATCCAGAAGTTGCTATCCGCAATTACGCTCTCAACAAAAGTACGTGTCTTATTTTCGCTGGAGGATATTGGAGAGGAGTTAATATGGGGAGATGCTGGCGCGGTCCGGTTATCCACCGTTACGGCCGGTGTTGGTGTGGCAGCCGGAATTGTGGATTTGTTTTCAGCGATCGTGAAGGGGAAGAGTTCGGACCATGCACCGGTGCCTTTTTCCCCTGTCGACGCCTGCACAACCCGCACTTTCCAGTAGTAAGTTTTCCCCTGTTCAAGCCCTTTTTTATCGGTTAATGTCCAGGACGGGGAAGTGCGGTTTTGCACCGTGATGGTTTTCTGCAAAATTATCTGTGAGAAATCACCGTCTTTAGCCAACCACAATTCATAAGATATAGCCGATGTACTATGCTTCCACTGAAAAGTAATATCGGCAATAGCATTATTGTTGATAAATACCGGTATCAAATCGTCAGGTCGCGGCACAATCGGCAGCGGTGCGGCGAACAGTACTTCCCTGGGAGGTGGCGCCGGTGGAGTGTATTGCACACCCGGTGACAGGCAATCGCAATACGTCCACAGCCGGCCAATGTTCGACTGGTAATTGTAAGCTCTGTTATCTATTGCCCACAGGTTGACACCCTGTGATAGTTTTAGCGAAATCGGTTCCCTGCTGAACACTATACCAGCCGGTAATCCCTGGTTAAGGGAACTCCACTCTATGGTGGGTGGCCCCAGTGTTTCAGGCTCAAGTGTCCGGTCTACGGTTGAGGCCGAGGCTCCGTATAATGTTCCCATCTGGGCCAGACCCCAGAATCCGGTGTTTGATGCTCCCATGGGATTCCATGGCACTGCCCCCGGGACAAAAGCGTATATATCACTTCCAGCGGTGTCAGTTGCGGCATAGATGATGAATGAATTGCTCAATCTGTAATCGACAATAGCATGTATATGGCCGGCTACGGGAAAGGCCGTCGTGACATTAAAGGATGTCCCCCCATCAATTGAAAAGGCGACCCTGCTATCGGTTGTATCGCCTCCAATTATAATTACACCATTTGGCGCGGCAAATATTGTGTGTGCAGCCCCTATGTTCGTAGCTACCTGCAGGGACCACTGCGGTATGAGTGATGAAGCATTTCCTTTACGCACATAGGAGCTGCCGAGTGTATATATGTAGCGTGTGTTGTTTATGCTGGTTATTGAGAAGTCTGCGATGGACATGCCGGGCAATTGGGCCTTCCATGTCTGTCCATAGTCCTGGGATTGTCTTAAATCGTCAGTGCCGCGCGAAGCAAAGAATATTGACTGATCAATTCCCACGTTATTCATTCTGAGGATGATATCGTTGCTTGTAGAAGGGATGCACAGCACGCGTTCCCAGGATTTGCCTGATAACTGGCTGTTCGATCGCCAGATGCTGTCCAGGTGGTTCCCTGCATTATTGAGGGAGGCTATGTAGATTGTATTGGCGTCCGATGATACAGCCACATCCGATAGGGCGCTGATCTGTGTGTCTATCAGGCTTAGCTGGTTCCATGTCGTTCCATTGTCTATACTGAGACTGAGGGCTGATTCATCCAGGGGTGTACCGTGAAGATAGGCTAAAGGCCAGGCCGCCGGGTTGTTTAATGGTGCCGAACTGGTGCCGCAATATGCCCTACTGCCGTCGGGAGACCATGCAACCTGTGCGTTGCCGTAGCCGGATGTTCCTGCCCCGGTAGGCGGCTTTTCGGTCTGGTACCAGCATGTGGCCGGGCAGGTGTTAGGCGCGTTGGTGGTCCATGTCAGAACCGTCGCACGGGCGGAATCCCCAAGGACTTCGCCGACCAATAGCTTACCGCTGATATATGTGCCCTTGTAAGCAATGCTGGAGATTCTCTTGTTTGATTGTGCGTTCATAAGTAGAAAAACTGTGGTCCCGTCTATCCTGAACACACCTGCGTTTCCTCCCATTGAATCTATGCTCACATAAGCGCGGCAATAGGCCGGAGACTGACCGGAATAGTCCGCCGGCAAGTCAAGATCGCCAGTTATAATCTGATTGGCCTTTGGAGATGTGCCAGCCCCGCTTACTGTGACCTCTGGCGGGTTCCCGCTGTATATAGCTGTCCAATTTGTTGTATTTGCATTGAGATCACGGATACCGACATTGAAGAAAGTCCCTGCATTCGTTGCAAACAAGACTGCGAGAGACGGATCAGATTTATAATTTGGTGAAAATTTGATTGATAAAACATCTCCTGAGAATCCCTGGTTTACCCAGTTGCCTGCTATTCCCGAAGCCTTATAGGTAGTAATGCTGCCGGAGCCTGATGTCCTGGTTCCTACCGCGATATCGTAGCTGCCATAAAACGGTGAGATGGCAATAGCGCTGATATTACCTGCCGCTGGGAAATGTGTGTCATTCCAGCTTTGCCCGGCGTCAGAAGATACAAAAACTTGGCCGGGAGATCCTGCTGAACTGGTGACAATGGCCACGAACCGGGGGTTGTCGGGAGCTGCTGCAACTAGCCACGCTGGCAGGCTGGCGCCTGCCGTAACCAGGTAACTGCTAAGGTCATACCAGCTTACACCGGCATCATCTGATCGATATAGCCTGCTATTAGCGGTGTCGACGGAATAGATGGTCCTTCCGTCCTGGCAGACTGTTAACGAGCTGATTTCCGATGGACTTACTACTACATTAAAAGCGTTGCTGGGAGTGTCTACAGTACTCCATGCCATCCTTCCTGCATTCACGCTGGAAGGTGATATTGCAAAAGATAATACGGGTAGAATGAGAGCCGTTATAAACAGAAACAGCAAGAGATGCTTTCGCAAATGGTTTAATACTGACATGCTCTAATAATATAAAAGGATGTGCAGTTGTTTACGGCCTGGTTCAGGAAGGCAATTGATCAGGCTGTATAATCTGTGATGCGGCTATATCGATCTCCGGCATCCCGTCCGTATAATGTGGTGAAGGCGGTTTAAGTGGCTGCTTGGGGCCGTAGTTACGTTCCTCGTTGATTGAATCGAGCACGCTATATACGATTTCGGTGGAACCTTTGTGGGTGCCTTTGTGCCCCATGGGCAATTTGCACACGTGCAGCTCCCACTCGTTGTAAGATTCGCGTGTCCAGATGACTGTCCGTCCGCCGGCGAGTGCTGCACTCTTCTTGTCGCCTGGTGTAACAACTATCGGCTTAATGCTGGTATTTTTCCATTGCACCACCACGGTGCGCAGCAATTTTTTAGTGGTAAAACCGCACTCTTCTGTCGGCGTCGGTGTTGGCTTCTCAATTACGGTTTCCGCTGATGCGAACATGTCAGGGGCAGGGAGGCTCCTTTTATCTGACATGGGAGGTGCGATTTCCGTCATCTCTGAAGGAGGGGCTGCGAGTTCCTTGCCCTGGGAAATCTCGTCTTCATATTTCTGAAGAAGTTCGCCGAATTTCTCCATAAGCTGTTCACGCGTGGACCCCGGATATTTCTTCAGACCGTCGCCAATCATTACGACCGTGGTTTGCGGTGGCGGAATAGCTGCAGGTTGAATCGGCTGCGGAGGCAGAGGCGGAGGCATTGTGTACATGGGATAAGGCATTTGGGGTGGAGGCTGCATAGGCTGATAGGGGGTGGAATAGGGGATGGGCTGCGGCTTCTTTTCACGCTTTGCCAGCGAGTAAATGCCATAAATTATACCGGCGATAACTATCAATGTAAGCGGTATTGTGATGGCTGGCGTCGTATAATCGCCTTCCCATTGGACTGTTATCGTCTTCGGAGCGTCCACTGTTTCTGTGCCTGTTGTGAGTACGGCTTTCTGTTTGCCACCGAAGAAACCCATAATGCCGGTCATGGCAACTTCGCTCGGGTCTACGCTCCACTGTGCCGCGCTGCCGGCTTTTTGCCATCCGCCGCCCTTAACGCTCCCGAATTTCGATACTACATTTAGTTTGTAGTATAAATCGTAGGTAGCTACATATGTGCCGGCCGCGGTTATGCCGATGTTTAATGTCTGTGATCTTATCTTGTCGCCGCCTGGCGAAAGCCAATAGGCGAATTTATACTGTGAATCGTTATCCTGCGCGATTGAGTCGGGTGCTGTAACAGCAAGGGGCATTCCTTCCCTGTACCATCCTGAACCGGTCAGCGACGTAATGCCGGATGGGTCTGCTTTTAATGAAATAGAATATTCGGGGAAGTAGTTAAATGTAACCTGTCCGACATCCTGGCTTGCACTTGCCGTGTTTGTCTCTGCACGGTACCTTACATCTGTCCTGCCGGGGCTGGCAACGATGTTGTCTACCGACACGGTTGCTGTGGAATCTGGATCGAGTCCGGTTAATTTATAAGATTCTCCGCCCCTCAGGGTCCCTTTGACTACATTGCCTACGTAAAGATTGGTCTGGCCTTCGGCAAGGCCGGAGGTGACAGTTATGAGGACATCGTATGTACCTTTGTCTACATAAAGGCTGAATGTTTGTGTTCCAGTGACACCACTAGTGGTAGCTGTGATAGTAAATGTATAATTACCGGCTGTGCCGCGCGCCGGCGTACCTGATATTATTCCGCCGTTGAATGCAAGCCCTGATGGTAAAGATCCGCCTGAAATTGCGTAGGTGATGGTGCTGCCGCTGCCGCCTGTGGCTAGAACGCTGGCAGAATAGGATTGCCCAACCGTAGCCGGAGGCACACTCGCTGTTGAGAAAGTGATCGGAGGTGTGCTTATTGTAATCGAAAATTGAGTGGTAGTACTACCGGAAATTGTATCGTTGACTGTTACATTAACAGTATATGTTCCTACGGCCGTAGGGGTTCCGGATATATTCCCTTGAGAATAGTTTAATCCGGGTGGTAGGCCTGCCATCGTCCATGTTTGTGTCCCCGTACAGCCACTTCCACCACACGTTACTGAAAACGTGCAAAGGTAAGATGTCCCGACATACCCGGCGGGAGGTGATCCGGATATTACAGGCGCTGCCGCCTGGACTTTAGTGGGAAATGCGATAGTCGAAAGTAGACATAGAGCTAATAAGGCAATCGACCATCTAATAAAAATATTGTGCACTTGCCTCTCAGCTTTCACGTAATGTCCAACCTGCAATTACTAAATATATGATTGTATTATAATAGCAATTTAAAATGTTGTCGATTATTCATTTTGCATATAGGCATCGATTTGCGGCAGATATATATTTGATTTATGTTCGAGTCGATAATAAAATAGACCATTTACGTGACCATAATATAACAAAGGAATAGATTTATGCCGGATAACGAAACCCATAGTTCTGATATAGGTTATGAGCTTAACAAGGTACGGTCTGAGCTTGAACTGCGGTCCAGGCTGCTGGACCTGGCGATGGATTGTAAATATGCAATAGATACAAGTGGTAATATCGTATATGCCAACGAGACCAGTTATTGTACGTACGGGTACAATGAAGAGGAATTCCTGGGCAAGAATATCAGGTCGATCACGACCAAAGAGCATGCAACACTCATCGATGACCGGATTGCAAGGTTGCTGGAAAGGGGAGATGCGGTCTTCGAGTCTGCACATCAGCGTAAGGATGGATCTGTTATCCCGGTTGAAGTACACGGGCAACTGGTATCTATCGGAGGTAAAAAGTTTATACTTTGCCTGGCCCGGGATATGACCGAGCGTATATTGGCTGAAAAAGTGCTGAAGCGGTCTGAGGAAAGGTTCAGGACAGTCCTTGAGGATATGGATAATGGTTATTTTGAACTCGATCTGCGTGGATATTATACGTTTGTAAACGATGCAATGTGCAAAATACTCGGATTGAGCCGGGCTGATATAGTAGCGAGACACTTTAGCAATTTCATTGATCCATCTGATGATAAATTCATCGATAACAGTAGTGCAATTATCTCGGAAGTTATTGCAAAAGGAGTTACCCGTTCGGGGATGTTCGGTACCATCGTAAAAGGCGATGGCAGCAGAAGGATTATCGGCGTTTCGGTATCTCCAATGAAGGATGCGGCAGGAATTATAACGGGGCTTAGAGGAATTACCAGGGACATTACAGACCGCATCAAAATGGAACAGCAGTTGCTGATTGCTGGTAAGCTCGCCTCGATCGGTGAGCTTGCCGCAGGTATTGCTCATGAAATTAACAATCCATTGACGGCTATTATGGGCTTTGCTCAGCTATTGGCTAACGATGATGATGTACCGGGCAATATCAAAGAAGACCTTGAAAAAATATATAGTCAAAGCCAGAGGGCGGCCAGGATCGTGCAAAACCTGCTGACATTTGCGCGAAATACCACACTCGAAAAAAGTGTAATCGATATTAATGCACTAATATTAAAGACGCTTGAAATGCGCAGTTATGAACACAAAGTAGGCAATACGGAGGTTATAACAGAACTACAGGAAGGACTATCGGGCATTTCAGCGGATGAGAACCAGATACAGCAAGTAATACTAAATATAATTATCAATGCTGAGCAATCGATAGCAGCGAAGAAAAAGGCTGGAACCATAAAGATCGTTACCATTGCAATCGACGATAAAATAAAGATAACGATTACAGATGATGGGCCGGGTATCCCACGGGAAATGCTGGACAGGTTGTTTGACCCGTTTTTTACAACCAAAGATGTGGGGCAGGGCACGGGTCTGGGGCTTAGTGTATGCCATGGAATTATCACTAATCACGGTGGACGGATATATGCTGAAAGTATAGTGGGTGAAGGGGCAACCTTCATAATGGAGTTGCCTGTATCCAAGGAGAGCAGCGGAAAAGTTGTCGCAGCACCCGCAAAACTGCAAAAAGGTATACATTTATCAGCGATGGGTAAGAAAATCCTTGTAGTTGACGATGAGACTGTAATCCGGGATATCCTTGCACGCATACTATCTGAGCGTGGTTACGAAGTTGATTCTGCGGCAAGCGGGCTTGAAGGTCTGCAGAAGATTGAAAATTCACAGTTTGATGTGTACCTGCTGGATATGAAGATGCCCGGTATTGACGGCAAGGATATGTACGAAACCATAGGCGTAAAATATCCGGATCTTGTTGAAAGGGTTATATTTATTACCGGGGATACGATCACAAAATCAACTCTGGACTTTCTTGAAGCAACCGGAAGAGATTATTTTAGCAAACCGCTCGATTTTACGAAGCTGATAAAGACCGTGGAATCAACTATTAATAAGTAATAGTTGTATGCTAACGCTCGTGTTAGATATGGTTGCTATTTCATCTTCAGGGATAAACCCGCAGACATAAAATAGACTTCATCAGCGCATTTTGGCAGTTGTTGATTAACATGTCCGAGCGTATCACGATAAATTCTTCCGAGTTTATTATCGGGCACCAGTCCGCTGCCCACCTCGTTGGAAACCAGTATGTAATTGCTTTGTCTTTTGGCCATTAACTCGATCAACGCTTCAATTTCACCTGAGATGGCCTGTCCCGCCTGCCTGGACGCTGCATCATCGCCAAGGCAATTGGCAACCAGCAATGTAATGCAGTCGATGATTACAGTATCATAATTTGAAGCTGTTTTTTCTAAAGCACATCCAATATTGCGGCTGGATTCGATGGTGTCCCAATTGGCCGGGCGTGATTCTTTATGTGCCTTAATCCTGGTTTGCATTTCATCATCCAGAGGTTCGGCAGTAGCACAGAATAACACCCTTCCACCCCGGTTTTTAGCCATTTCTTGCGCCAGGGTGCTTTTTCCGCTACGCGCTCCGCCAACCAGCAGTATTATTTTGTTATTTGTACTATACATTTTTCATTAAGTGGGTAAGGGTATTTTGAGCAGGTCGTATCCCGGTACATGTTGTATTAACGGCGCCAGTGCAATAATGAACAGCAGGGCCAGTGTTTCTCCAATCTCAACAAGTGCTCCATAGCAGTCGCCTGTAAGGCCACCGTATAACCGGCTTAGACAGAGTCCAAGGCACGATATTAGGGCGAATATAGAAATCATAAGTACAGGACCTGCGATCAATCCCATGACAATAATGCTTATTAATAAGGCTATCGCAGTGGCAGATATGAAACCCGGCCAGGTGGCGCTGCTTTTAGCGGCAAATCCCATGCCCTCATTCCTGGCGGAAGGAAAAATCAGAATGGCGCTGGCTAAAGCCCAACGGCTTAAGATGGGAAAGATGACGAGTGGCGCCAGGCCTGTCGAACTTAGCACAGCGGCATATTTCGTGATAAGCAACAGGCAAACGCCGGTTATCCCAAATGCGCCCACTCTCGTGTCTGACATGATGTCCAGCCGCTGTGCTCTTGTCTTCCCTGCAACCATAGCATCGCAGGTATCAATTAAACCGTCTAAATGGTGTGCGCCGGTGATGATCGCAAGGCAGGCTATCAGCAGTGCGCTGACAACAGGTAAAGGCAAGACAATACGCAGAACGAAATAAAGACCAGCCAGGATGATTCCTATTAATAAACCCACCACCGGGAAAAAGGGTATTGATCGTCCGATCATCAGGGGTATGTCTTTTTTGGATGAAGGAAGGGGAAAAATAGTGAGAAACCTGACTGCTGCAAAAAAGCTCATCGGTAGAGTCCTCTAATCAATATCCGATACTCCCGCTTCTGAGAAAGTGGCCATTTGCCCAAGCAAGTTAACGGCGGCTTCAGTCAGAAAAATTCCAAGCGCAGCTCCTGTCCCTTCCCCCAACCGCATATTCAAATCAAATGCCGGCTTAAGTCCCAGATGCTTCAAGCAGACGATGTGGCCCTTTTCTACTGAAAGGTGAGAAGCAATGAGATAATCCTTTACCTGAGGACAAATACCTGCAGCAATCAAAGCGGCTGAACCTGAGATAAACCCGTCAATCACCACCGGGATATGGTTTGCAGCTCCTGCAAGGATAACGCCGGCCATGCCTCCGATCTCAAATCCTCCGACTTTGGAAAGTACGTCTATGGCATCATCAGGATCGGGCTTGTTGACTGCCAGCGCCTTCTTAATGATCTCGATTTTATGCGCCAGTTGCTCGTCTCCGATGCCTGTCCCCTTCCCGGTTATCATTGCGACGGGTTTGCCTATAATGGCCGCTACAATGGCGCTGGCTGCTGTCGTGTTACCTATTCCCATTTCACCGGTACCTATAATGTCCAGCCCTTGCTTTATCTCTTTTTCCACGATGTCGATGCCTGCCTCGATGCTATTGATTGCCTGGGTTCTGGTCATAGCAGGTCCCATGTACATATCGGCGGTGCCTGCAGCAATGCTTTTACGGATAATGTTTTTAGATGCAGTCAATTTCACTGTTATGCCCATGTCGACGATGACGACCCTTGCGCCCACCTGCCGGGAAAGGACGTTTATTGCAGCTCCCCCACTTAAGAAATTTAAGACCATCTGTGCGGTAACTTCCTGTGGATACAGGCTGACACCCTGCGCCACTACTCCATGATCAGCTGCCATCGTAATTATTGCCTTGTTTTTTATATGAGGAATCGGCTTGCCGGTAATTCCGGCGACCTGTACCGAAATATTTTCCAGGATACCAAGGCTGCCGCGTGGCTTGGTCAACTGGTCCTGCCGTTGTGCTGCCTTATCCATGGCAGCCTTGTCCAGTGGTTGTATTTTTTTTATTGTAGTATTCAATATACGCATTAAGAAATCCCCTTATTAGAATTCGATACCCTTACGCTGAGGTATACCCGCTGAATACGGATGCTTGATCATAAGCATCTCTGTGACCAGGTCGGCGCGCTTTACTATTTCTTGCGGTGCTTTACGGCCTGTCAATACAAGTTCCACATTGCCGGGTTTTTTATCTATGAGCGCCAGTAGCTGCTGAATGCTTATGAAGCCGCGCCAGTGCGCAATAAAAATCTCATCAAGAATGACCATATCATACTTGCCGCCACTGAGGGCTTCTTCTGCAAACTTGTATGCCTGGTTGGTTTCTTCCAGCAACTCAGCATCGGACTTCTTGAACAGGTCTCCCTCCCCGAATTGCTTGATCTCAAACGGCTTGTACTTCGTTGCGAAAAAATGCTCGCCGCAGACCTGGCTCTTTAAAAACTGGATAAATATCACCCTTAACTCCTGGCACGAAGCTCTCAATGCCAGTCCCAGCGCAGCAGTTGTCTTGCCTTTACCGTCACCGGTGTAAACCTGGACGAGACCTTTAAAATCCTTTTCAGCCATGTATCCCTCCGCATAAAATCTCATATAGTTTTTTCATATTGAGGCTTTGCCTGAACACTAGGGCAAGGTTGTCATAAGCTTTCTCTTTATCCAACGCTGCATGCTTTATGGCAGGCATCCCGCGTAGCGAGCATAAATTATCCAGGAACTTGCCCGTGAATTCGTCATTGTTGAAGAGGCCGTGAATATATGTTCCGAAAACTGTGCCGGGCTGATCGATATCACCGTCAGTATATGTGCCTGAATTGATGTTGGATTTAGTGATTTCGAAAACGGGATTGTTAATTGGGGATTCGCTTTTGCCCATATGTATTTCATAACCTTTCACAGGTATGCCTTGCATGTTTTTAAACAAGCCGATATTCGTCGCTACATGGCCGCTTATCTGTGAAGTCACCTTTTCGACTTCGAAAATGGTATCAAAATCCAACAACCCCAGCCCTTCGGCATTAACTGCATCGGATTCTGTCCTGTAGCGGTCGTAAATATTATTGCCGAGCATCTGGTATCCACCGCATATGCCGATTACCGGAGTTCCCGCCCGCATATTTTGAATTATTGCATCTGCCAGGCCGGTTTTTCGCAGGAAAGCCATGTCGTCCATGGTGCTTTTGGTTCCCGGCAGGATGATCAGATCGGGGTTGCCCAGTTCTTGCATGGTTGATACGTATCGAATATTGCAGGAGGTCTCCAGCGGATCGAAGTCGTCATAATTGGATATATGTGGAAAACGAACGATACAAACATCAGGACGACCCTTTTGATTCTCTTCTGTCCGTTCGTCCAGGTATACGGAGTCTTCTTGAGCGACCCCGATATTCCTTATATAGGGGACGACACCAAGTACAGGTCTGCTGAACTTTTTTTCAAGGAAGTCCAGGCCGGGTTGCAATAATGAAGCATCGCCGCGGAACTTGTTGATCACAAATCCTTTCACCAGGTGGCGCTGGTCTTCAGGAAGAAGTTCCATCGTACCAACTATCGAGGCAAAAACTCCGCCCCTGTCGATATCTCCAACCAGTATTACAGGCGCACCTGCCAACTGTGCGATTCGCATGTTTGCAATGTCTTTCTCCAGGAGGTTGATTTCAGCAGGGCTCCCGGCGCCTTCTATCAGGATGACATCATATTTAGAAGTGAGCTCTTTTAAAGACTCCTTGATTTTCGGTATGAATTGCAAATTGTCCTTATAGTAGTCCAGTGCGCCTGTTGTTCCGGTTGCTTTCCCGAGTACTATTACCTGTGATGTAGAATCGGCCTGCGGTTTAAGCAGGATTGGATTCATATGGACTGAAGGTTCGATGCCTGCCGCTTCCGCCTGGCAAGCCTGTGATCTGCCTATTTCGCCCCCTTCTATTGTAACGAATGAATTAAGCGCCATGTTCTGTGCTTTAAATGGAGCTACACTGTATCCGTCCTGCTTAAGAATACGGCACAATGCGGTGACCATAATGCTTTTACCGGCAGAAGATGCTGTCCCCTGGATCATTAATGTCTTTGCCGTCATCAGTTCCCCGCCCGTATTTCTTTAACAACCTGAATAAATCGTTGGCAATGCGTTCTATTGAGTGGGGCCAAGCGTACATATTCCGGCAGTCCGAATGATGTACAGTCTCTCACCAGGATTCCTTTAGCCAGCATTTGTTTTTGGAAATGGTTGGCGTCCCCAACTTTAAATAAGAAGAAATTTGTGCTGGTGGGGATGACTTTATAGCCCATGTTTTCCAGTTCCCCGGTCAGATATGTTGTGGACCTGCGTATCCGGTCTGTACACCGTGTAAGGTACTCGTCACATGATAACGCCGCCTCTCCCGCGGCCTGGGCTGCAGAATTTACATTCCATGGAGGCCGTACTTTCTTCAAATTTGCGATTATAGCGGCGGATGCCATTGCGTAGCCCATACGCAGGCCGGCAATTCCATAATCTTTGGTCATTGATCTTACTATGAAAAAGTTGTTTCTTTTCAATAAGCTGCGCGAGTCCCATGTGTTATCCGTGAAGGCAATGTATGCTTCATCAAGTATGATGAGTGTATCGGGGAATGACTTAAGGATATTTTCTACTTCACTCAAGTTGAGGTATTGGCCGGTTGGGTTATTTGGGTTGCATATAAAGATGCCGGCCGGATGATGTAGTTTTGCGAAAGAAACAAACTCATCACAATTGATTTTAAAGCCATCTTTTTCATTGACATAATATTTCTCGATACGGGCGTTTACGATTGTGCTGGCAAGCTCATATTCTCCATATATGGGACAGGGAATTACCACTGCATCACCAGGACCGAAATAAGTACTTGCAGCCAGCCTGATCAATTCGGTCGAACCGCTTCCTGCGACGAGGTTGTCAGGTAGTATTTCCAACTTATTCGAAAGCAGGCCGATCAATTTGCTCGATTCAGGATCAGGATAATGCTCGATGTCGATTTTGCGCAGGGCTGTGCGAACAATCTTCGGTGGACCATACGGGTTACAGCATGTGCTGAAATCCAGGGTTTCCAGGTCATTGTATTCAGTGTTTTCCCTTTTGATAAAGCCAGCTCCACCATGAAATACTGGCTTTATGTTCTCTATATGGGGTTTAGGAGATGGCAGCAACAAGCACCTCCTTACCGATGACCAGGATTCCGCAAATAGACGCTGCTACCAGCATAATTGTCTGGGACTCACTAATGGAGGCTAAAGACAGCACGCGTCCTCCGTTTCCCAGCTTGTAATGGCCAGCTTTTTCCAACACAACATTGAGGGAACCAGCCATAGCGCTCATTGTCCATCCTGCATTGGGGCTTTCGGTTTTATTGTGATAGGCAAGCATCGTTGTCCAACCGGATGCAGGCCTGATTTTGCAAAGAGCGGCTGCTGCCAGAATAAATATGGCGCTCAGGCGTGCGGGAATATAGTTGAGGATATCATCGAGACGGGCAGCGAACTTGCCGGTATACTCCCATTCTCCATGGTATCCTATCATGGCATCGTAAGTGTTCACTATACGGTAAGCAACAGCTCCGGGAACTCCGAAAATGGCAAAATAGAAAAGCGGCGCCACGAAACTATCGCACAGATTTTCTGCGCATGATTCGATGGCCGCAGACATCAATTGTTTGTCATTAAGGTGCTCAGGGTCGCGATGTACTAATGCCCTGACATCAGTGCGTGCTTCTGTTAAGACTGCCGATTGCAGGCTTGTTTTCACCCTCTGCACTGCCTGCCAGAGGCCGCGCAGGGAAAAAGCATTCTTCAGCAGATATGCCGATACTATTATGTATAAAACAGTATTCAGGCTCTGCAGGTAATGCAATAGAAAATAGACCGGTGCCACAATAAGCAGCACTGTGAAAACCACCACGATTATGCCATAGATTGTCTGTTTTACTTTTCCAGATAGCGGCCTGGGCTTCAACAGTAATGAAATAAAATTGCCCAGCCATGCTACCGGGTGAAAGCGGTTTGGCGCCTCTCCGGTTGATATATCCAGCAGCAGCGCAGCCAGTAAAATCAATAATCCGGCCATAATCTCCATCTCATCCATCGATCAATCAATGTCATATTATTTAGCTATAAACAAAAAAACCCTGCTCCAAGAGCAGGGGGATCATTATAAAATAATAAATCCCACCCCCTGACTCCGCGGAGGTAGCTTCTAACAGCAAGGTGGCGTTCTGACTTTTACAGTAGGCGGGACTGTACCGGAATCACACCGGTTTGCATTCCTTTTAGGCCAGGGTCACCCCTGGGTGCCTTGCTTAAATATTAAGTTGGTTACAGCATATATTGCCTAACCCTGAAAGTCAATACAATACGGTGTTTATATTGCTTGTCATGTTTACAAGGTACGGGCTATAATCTACCGAAAGGTAAAACGATATGATATTTAAAAAGATACCTAGTTGGGTGTTAGTGCTATTACTGCTCATGATAATTGTAGGAGCGGCATTGTGGTTAAGGGTAGCACTGCCTTACAATCAGGTGTTTGTCAACGATTGGGTGAAGCTGACTGGCGTAGATGCATATTATTATGGAAGGCTGTTGGATAATCTTGCCAGCCATTTTCCTAATCTGACCCAGTTCGATCCGTACTTCATCTTTCCAAGTGGTCTTATCACCACTACTCAACCGAATTTCTTTGCCTACTTGATGGGCGGGATAGTCTGGCTACTCAGTCTGGGCAAACCTGATCAGCATATTACCGACGTAATTGCGGTCTATATCCCTCCTGTATTGGCGGTATTAACTATCATAGCTGCTTTTTTCATAGGCAAAGCTTTGAAAAATGTATGGGCCGGGTTGCTGGCGGCTGGAATGCTGGCAATCATGCCCGGTGAGTTTCTGAACCGCTCGCTACTGGGTTATACAGACCATCATATTGCCGAATCTTTGTTCGTTACGTGCTTTATCCTGTTTGTTATGCTGGCATACAAAGAAAGCGAAGATATCAGCCTTGGTAGCATAAGGGAAAAGGGCTGGAAATCTATTGTTAAACCTGTGGTCTATTGCGCTATAGCCGGACTGTCGCTGGCGTTATATATGCTTATTTGGGCAGGTGCGGCGCTTTTACTCCTAATATTCGTCCTATTCCTGGTGGTTCAAATCATCATTGACTATGCAAAAGGACGGAGTGTCTATACAACCGGCGCACTGGGGATCGCTGTTATTCTTGTCGGGCTGATTATTTATTCTCCTACAGCGCGTAGCTATTTCACCACATTATCTATTGTGGCAGCGATTATTCTCGTTGTTATCCTGACAGTGGTTGCGACTTTAATGTCCGGCCGCCATATCAAAAGTGGATATTTTATTCTTATGCTAGCTGCGGCAGGTTTGGCGGGGATGGGGCTGTTGTATCTTGTATCGCCGGCAACATATGCTCTTTTATTTGATCGGTTGGCGGGCGTATTTGGTTGGTACCCGAGCACAACGGTTATGGAGATGCAGCCTCTCCTCTTGCAGGGTAATGAGTTTACTTTTGGGGTTGCGTACGGGAATTTCACAATAGGTCTGTTCTTGGGCCTTGCAGGGTTAGTATTAGTGACCTACCAGACGGTAAAAAAGCCGGATCCGTTGAAAATACTGCTTATTATTTGGAGCGTACTAATGGTATTGGCGGCAATGGCTATGAGGAGATTTGCTTATTATTTGGCCGTCAATTTTGCGATACTCTCAGGTTGTTTTATCTGGTGGATACTTGACTTGGTTGGATTCGGCAGGCAGCGTGTGCCGGAGGATAACAAACATCCTGCCGCCAGGACTAAGGCTGCCAGGAGGCGTGAGGCTAAAACAGAAAAATCAAGTAAAGGCAATCCCGTATTCATGGCAATTGTACTGGTAGTATCCATATTTGTTATGGTTTATCCAAATCTTGGGCCGTTACCTGACCGTAGTAAGCCGTCAATCGATGTTGCAACACGTCCGTTGTTTGCCCCGTCAAACGCATGGTTTGAGTCGCTTGAATGGCTGCGTTCTAATTCTCCTGAGCCGCTGGGGGATGCAAATGCGTATTACGGGCAATACAAAGCACCCGGCGAACCTGGTGGATATGTTTATCCCCAAAATGCTTACGGTGTTTTGTCGTGGTGGGATTACGGCTACTGGATATCGCGTATTGCCAGAAGGATACCTATCTCAAATCCTGGTACTAACGGGACAATAGGCGAGGCCAAATACTTATTGGCTCAAGATGAATTGTCCGCCGCCAGCGCGATCAAGGATATAAATATCAAATACGTTATAGTAGATGATGAGATAGCTTCGTATGATAGCAAATTTTTTGCCTTGCCGACCTGGGTTGGCAGCACGTATGAAGAATATTATGATGTTTATATTCAGAAACAGAATGATAAATATGTTCCAACTGTGCTGTTTTACCCAGAATATTACCAGGCCATGGTTGTAAGGCTGTACAACTTCGAAGGCAAACAGGTGGTTCCCAGCGACGTTAATGTGGTTGGTTACGATAATGCACTTTCAAGCGATGGCAAACAGTACAAGGTGATAAACGAGATTAGAAAATTTAACTCCAGGCAGGAAGCAGAGCAGTTCATTGCTTCTCAGAAGCCGAAAATGTACCGGATCGTAGGTATGGATCCTTATATCAGCCCCGTACCGCTGGATGCTCTCAAGAACTATAAGTTAGTATATAGCTCAAGCCAGAAGAAACAAGATGGCCAGGTTACGACGTCATATATCAAGATTTTCCAGTATCAGTCTCAATAATGCCAGGGCTATAGGCTGAACGATACGTCTATTTATTGTTACTTTGATTGTGAGCGGGTGAAGAGGACTCATTAAAATAGACGCCTTGAACGGGTTATGACTTAAACAATATCTAGTAGTTATAGTGCATTCCGGTCGTTCGAGCTAATATTAAGGTGATGTAATACGAGGTGGTACTCACATGCCCAACGTGTAAGGTATTTGATATATACCTGAAATTTTGACATAATTCACAGTAATTCAACCAATAAAGTGCGACTGGCTATGAAAAAGAAGATAAAAGCTTTGATATTAGCAGGTGGCAAAGGTACCCGGCTTAAGCCGCTTACCACCACTATCCCAAAGCAGCTTTTACCCGTTGCCAATAAGCCTATTCTGTCCTATGTGCTGGACCAGGTTGTTGATGCCGGTATCACAGATATAGGCATGATCATCGCTCCGGAGACCGGACATCTGATCAAAGAGTTTGGCGGTGACGGGTCAAAATGGGGCGCCCGGATCACCTATATCATGCAGGATGAACCTCGCGGTCTAGCGCATGCAGTGAGCACTGCCGGGGATTATCTCGGGCAATCGCCTTTTCTCATGTTTTTAGGAGATAACCTTATCCATGGTGGCGTTAAAAAATTTGTAGAGCAGTTCAGCGACGGTAATTGAGATTCCCTGATTTTACTTAAGTATGTGCGGGACCCGACCCTTTTTGGTGTGGCCGAAGTGGATAAAAATGGGGCGCTGCTTCATTTGGTGGAAAAGCCCAAAAAGCCAAAGAGTGACCTTGCCATTGTAGGGGTATACCTTTTTAACAAGCATGTTCATGCGGCCATAAGAAATATTAAGCCATCCTGGCGGGGCGAGCTTGAAATCACCGATGCTATACAAAATATGATCGATAACCACAGGAAAGTGGGCAGCTATATATTGACCGGGTGGTGGCTGGATACAGGTAAGAAGGACGATATGCTGGAGGCCAACCGGGTTGTTCTTGATGACTTGTTGAAAAGAGAGGTGTGCGGCAATGTGGACGCCGAAAGCAATATTGCTGGAAGAGTAGAAATACGCCGGGGCGCAGAAGTAATTAACAGCAAGATACGCGGCCCTGTCTCCATCGCAGAGGGATGCCGCATCCAGAATTCGTTCATCGGACCTTTTACCAGCGTTGGGGAAGGGACGGTAATTGAAGACTCCGCAATTGAACATTCGGTGATTTTGGGCGGCTGCCATATAAAGAACGTGGATCGGCTGACGGACAGCATAATCGGCCGGGCCTGCAAAGTCGTAAATGCAGAGGGAAATTTCAGGCATAAAAAACTGTTTCTTGGCGATGATGCTGTGGTAGAACTGTAGTACTAAGAAATGGAGATATATTTACAGTGATAAAAAATTACGCTTTAGAAGGGATTAAGTCACAGGAGATCAACCTGCTTCCAGATGAACGCGGCTTGTTCGCGGAAGCCATAAGGTCGGACTGGTCTGAACTTATTGATGAATGGTTTAATCAGGCTAATCTGAGCCAGAGTTATCCCGGCATTGTTCGTGCCTGGCATCGCCATATGCGTGGGCAGGTAGACTATTTTCTTGTGCTGAAGGGCGCATTGAAAATCTGTGCTTATGACGAGCGTACCAATAAGCTGGTTGAAATTGTCGGCAGTGGCAGTAAACCTACGTTGGTACGTATTCCCGGTCATTATTGGCATGGAACAAAAAATGTGTGTGATGAGCTGTCCATAACTGTATATTTTACAAATAAGCTATATGATCCTAAGAATCCTGATGAAGAACGCCGTCCCTGGAATGACCCAACCATAGTGCCTATGGAAATAAATGGCAATAAAAAAGATCCTAGGGTGAATCAACCTTTTGATTGGTTCTATCCTCCCTATAAATAACGGAAAAATTATGAAGATTCTGGTTACCGGCGGAGCCGGATTTATTGGAAGCAATTTTATCAGGCTGATATTGAACAAACGGCCGGGATGGGACCTTGTTAACCTGGACTGCCTGACATATTGCGGCAACCTGGAAAATCTGAAGGATATAGAAAAGCATAAAGGATATCGTTTTACACATGGCGATATAACAGACCGCGAGACAGTCAATAAATTTCTTTCGGAAGGCTTCGACGCAATAGTTAATTTTGCTGCTGAATCGCATGTAGACCGCAGCATACTGGATGCATCACCGTTTATCCGGACCAATGTTGAGGGAACGCTGATATTGCTTGAAGGCGCTCAGAAATATGGTATTAAAAAATACATCCAGGTATCTACAGATGAAGTTTATGGCTCTATAGAAAATGGCAGTTTCACCGAGCTTTCAAATCTGGATCCGGGCAGTCCCTATTCGGCGAGTAAGGCATCGGCAGACTTGCTGGCATTGGCCTATTGGAACACTCATAAAACACCTGTGGTGATTACGCGTTGCACGAATAACTACGGTCCTTATCAGTTTCCTGAGAAGTTGATTCCTCTGGCGATTAGCAATGTCCTCGAAGGGAAATCAATACCGGTTTACGGAGACGGCCTGAACGTACGTGATTGGATCTATGTGGAAGACCATTGCAGCGCGATACTGGCGGTGCTTGAAAAAGGAAAGCCCGGGGAGATTTATAACATTGCTGGGAACAGTGAAAAGACTAACCTGGATATCGTTCATACGCTGCTAAAACTGCTAGGCAAAAAAGAAGACATGATGCATTTCGTCACCGACAGGCCAGGACATGACAGACGCTACAGCCTGGATGATAAGAAAATACGCAAGGAGTTGGGGTGGGTTCCATCATATGACTTTGACACTGCTATGGATACTACTGTGAAATGGTACCGGCAGAACGAATTATGGTGGCGCCGCATAAAAAGTGGCGAATACTCGAAATATTACGAAAGAATGTATAAGAATCGATGAGAATAGTCCTTATTGGCGCGAATGGCCAGCTTGGCAGTGAACTGTGTGTTGCGCTTAAAAAATATGACTTAATAGCCCTGACGGATAAAGATATAGACATAACAGACATCGATTCTGTGTTCCAAATATGCCACAAGCATAAGCCGGAAATAATTATCAATACAGCCGCATACGTGCGCGTGGATGACTGCGAGGAAAATGTTGACCTGGCCTTCAAAGTAAACGCGTTGGGGGCAAGAAATGTTGCGGTCGCCGCTCAGCAAATTGATGCGGCTATAGTACAGTTAAGTACCGACTATGTTTTTGGGGCGGACAAGAATCGTACGCGCCCCTATACTGAGTTCGATAACCCTGCTCCAATTAGCATATACGGTGAGTCCAAGCTAGCTGGAGAGAAATATGTGCAACACTTGTGTTCAAAACATTTTATCGTACGCACGTCTGCTCTTTTTGGTCGGGCTGGAAGCATGGGAAAAGGGGGCAATTTTGTAGAGACTATGATCAAGTTGGCGCAGGAGAAGGATGAATTACGTGTGGTTAATGATCAGGTATTCTCACCCACCTATGCTGTGGACCTGGCTGACGCAATTATGGATCTAATTGACACAAGGTTTTATGGAGTATTCCACATTACCAATAAGGGTATTTGTTCATGGTATGAATTTACTCAGGAAATAATAAAGCTAACAGGATTTGGAACACGTGTAACACCTATTTCAACGATGGAGTATCCCCAAAAAGCAGAACGTCCACGTTATTCTGTATTAGATAATTACCAGCTAAAGCTTCTTGGCATGAGGGACATGCGGAATTGGAAGCTGGCACTTAAGGATTATATGGAAAAAAGACATATTACGGAAGAGTGATAAAGGTAATTAGCTATTAAGTATGGTCAGCATCACCCGAAAGAATTTAGACGTGTGCAAATTATTGAAATTCATCCGAATTTGAATAATAATACAGTAGATTCTCGGTATTTACCGGCGTTATTAGCCCATTCAGAAGGATGTTAAGAGCGAACAAAATGAAAGTGATAATTTTGGCCGGTGGAAAAGGCACAAGACTGGGTACGCAGATTGGAACGTTGCCCAAGCCGATGGTACCCATAGGAAATAAACCTATCCTGTGGCATATCATGAAGACGTACTCTTTTTATGGGTTCAATGAATTCATAATTTGTCTGGGCACGAAAGCGGAAGTTATCAAGAACTATTTTTACCAATACGAGATCATCAACAACGACTTTACCATAAATATCGCCACAGGAGACATCAATTATCACAGCGCCCACAACGAAAACAACTGGCAAGTTACCCTGGTAGACACAGGGTTGGATACTCTCAAGGGAGGAAGGATAAAAAGGGTCGAGAAATATCTGGACCAGGAAACCAATTTTTTGACCTATGGTGATGGGCTTTCCAATGTAAACATTGTCGAGTTGCTGCAATTCCATAAGTCTCATGGAAAGATAGTGACGATCACTGGGGTCCAGCGTCCTTCCCGGTTTGGAGAATTGAAGGAGAGTGATGGGCAGCTACTCGCTTTTACGGAGAAGCCGCATGTGGGTGGCGGGTTGATAAATGGCGGCTACATGGTTTTTAACAGGGAAATGTTGAACCATCTCACAGCAGATGATGACTGCGATTTTGAGATAGGTCTGCTGGACGATATGGCCCGGCATGGACATGTGATGGTATACAAGCATCAGGGACAATGGGACTGTATGGACAGTGAGAGAGACATGATTTATCTCAATGAGGAGTGGAGTAAAGGCAGGGCTTTCTGGAAAGTCTGGAAATGAAAGGTCTGTTTGGGGGAGTCTTTAGTGGCAAAAATGTCCTGGTCACCGGGCATACGGGCTTTAAGGGTTCCTGGCTTTGCATCTGGCTGAAGGAGTTGGGGGTCAACATAACCGGATATGCTCTCGAGCCATACACCGATGATGATAACTTTGTCACCACTGATTTAAAAAACAAGGTCACCAGTCAAATTGGAGATATCAGGGATTACGACTGCTTAAAGAGGGTCTTTGACGATTGCCGTCCCGAGCTTGTATTTCATTTGGCGGCGCAACCCCTGGTAAGGTTATCCTATAAACAACCCAAGCTAACCTACGATACCAATATCGGGGGTACCGTCAATCTTCTGGAATGCTGCCGCCTGTCTGAGTCCGTTAGGGCGGTAATCAATGTTACAAGTGATAAATGCTATGAGAATAAAGAATGGACCTGGGGCTATCGTGAGAATGATACCCTGGGTGGTCATGACCCATATAGTTCGAGCAAGGGATGCTCGGAAATAATCACGGCGGCTTATAGAAACTCATTTTGTACAGGGACCGGGGACCGGACGCAGATGATCTCCACTGCGAGAGCGGGAAATGTGATAGGTGGTGGAGACTGGCGTGAAGACAGGCTTATACCTGACTGCATCAGGGCGCTTAAGAAGAACGAATCTGTTGGCATACGTTCCCCTGAATCTGTAAGACCCTGGCAGCATGTTCTCGATCCCCTATCAGGTTATCTGCTGCTGGCTTCAAAAATGTACCTGGAGGGCAACCGGTATGCAGGGGCCTGGAATTTTGGGCCGGACCACAGCTCCATTACTACAGTGAGACAACTGGTGGAGAAGTTATTAAAATATTGGGGAAGCGGGAAATACACCGATTTGTCAGAAGACAGCCGGCAGGAACTGCATGAAACTGGAATATTGCTGCTTAATATTTCCAAAGCAGCACACCTTTTAAACTGGAGGCCTGTTCTGAGTTTGGATGAAGCACTGGAATATACTGCTAACTGGTATAAGGAACCGAGAGCAGGTTACGATTTTTGTGTAAGCCAGATAAACGACTTCATCGGTAAGATGCTAAAGAAGCAAAAGGCAGGCACATAGTGGACGCTAAGTATTTCATGCCTGAGACCATTGGCAAATGCCTCGGGTGCGCCAGTGACCTGCCGGATGCGTTTTTGGACCTGGGAGAGATGCCGCTGGCTAATAGTTACATAAAAGCTGGCGATGAAGGTAAGGAAGAGACCTCATATAAGCTTGCCGTCGCTTATTGCCCGGTTTGTCACCTGGTACAAATCACTCACAGGGTGGCTCCTGAGGACCTTTTCGGTAACTACCTGTATTTTTCGTCGTTCTCCGATGCATTTCTGAAGCATGCTCAGGAGATGGCAGACACGTTAATCAAACGGTTTGCCCTTGACTCGAGCAGTCTGGTGATGGAGATAGGAAGCAACGACGGCTATCTTCTGGAATTTTTCCAGCGCAACGGTGTTCCGGTATTAGGCATCGAGCCGGCGAAAAATATCGCAAAAGTGGCCAATGATAAGGGTATACGTACCCTGGATGTATTTTTCGGCGCAGGCCAGGTAAAAGAGATTCTATCCGTAGGCGGGCAGGCTGATGTGATCATTGGAAATAATGTGCTTGCACACATTCCACTGATTAATGAATTTATGTCAGCCGTCGCCCGCTGTTTGAAACCGAATGGCAGCGCTGTGTTTGAATTTCCTTATTTAAAAGACCTATTGGAAAATACGGAATTTGATACCGTTTATCATGAACATGTTTTCTACTATTCCTTGAGTTCCATCAGGGTACTTGCACAGCGTGCTGGACTGGAGGTATACGACGCCGACAGGCAGGGCGTCCACGGTGGCTCACTCCGTGTTTTTATCCAAAAGGGAAAGCGATATAAATTGACGAGTGGGGCCAGGAGCATGTTGACTGATGAGGAGAAATTCGGGATTACAGATCAGCGTGTATATAAAAACTTTGCCTCCAGAGTTAAAGAGTTGAAGCAGGAATTGTTTGGGTTACTTGAAGGACTCAAAAAGTCAGGAAAGACAATTGCGGGTTATGGCGCGGCTGCAAAGGGAAATACCCTGTTAAATTATATTGGGACAGATAATAAGACTATTGATTTTGTCGTGGACAGAAGCACATATAAACAGGGGCTGCTCATGCCGGGGACAAAGATACCCATTTTGAACCACGATGAGTTGTTGAAGAGAAAACCTGACTATACCATTATTTTAGCGTGGAATTTTGCCCAGGAAATAATGGAGCAGCAGTCCCAATATCACAGTGTGGGGGGTAAATTTATCATACCAGTTCCCAGGCCGAGAGTGATTTAAGAGCGATTGCCGTGATATTCAAGGAAACTGAACTTAAAGGTGCTTATATCATCGAATCGGAACCTCTGAAAGATGAGCGCGGATATTTTGCTCGTACTTACTGTCAGAACGACTTCAGACAAAATGGACTGGAATTGACAATCGCGCAATGTGACGTCTCGTATAATAGGAAGAAAGGCACACTACGAGGCTTACATTATCAATCGGCCCCTCATGAGGAAGCAAAATTGGTCAGTTGTACTCGGGGAGCTATGTATGATGTGATAGTGGATATTAGAGAGCAATCCCCCACGTACTGCCGATGGCTCGCAGTAGAATTAACTGAGCAAAACCACAAAATGCTTTATATACCCAAAGGGTTTGCCCACGGTTTCCAGACACTGGCGGACGATACCATAGTGTATTATCAGATGTCAGAGTATTATCATCCCGAGTTGGCCAAGGGAATCCGGTGGAATGATTCTGCTTTCAGTATTAAATGGCCGGTCAAGATATCTATTATGGCAGCGAAGGACTGTCAATTTCCGGATTTTATCCAATGAAAGGGTATGCAAACTGTATTAGAATGCCGATCGAGTACTTGTTGTTTCAACAAGGCGAGGTCATGAAGCGGCCGCCGTGTGTCAGCAAACGGTGCGGAAAATGCCTGACATTGGTATTATCGGGGGAAGATTCGTGCCTGTGAAAAAAGTCGCGGTCAGCGGCGCCAGCGGGTTCATTGGACGGCATGTGCTGGCGGAACTCGCACGACATCCCGTGGAAATCATCGCTGCAACGCAGGATGCCGCGCAACTGGCTAATACTGCGACAAACGTCCAGGTCGTGGAGTTAGATCTTGCCAATCCTCAGTCGGGCGACTACGAGCGTCTTCACAGGCCTGATGTCCTCATCCATTTGGCCTGGGCTGGTCTGCCGAACTACAAGTCACTACACCACTTTGAAACGGAATTGCCACGGCAGTATCTCTTTCTGAAGGGGCTCGTTGAGGCCGGTTTACCTGCATTGCTAGTTGCCGGGACGTGCTTCGAGTACGGGATGCAGTCAGGAGCGCTATCGGAAGATCTAATTCCTTTGCCGCACACTCCTTACGGCTATGCCAAGGATGCACTTAGACGGCAGCTAGAATTTCTTCGTAAAAACCATCCTTTTTATCTGACATGGGCACGACTTTTCTATATGTATGGGGAGGGGCAACCTAAAAGTGCTTTGTTTTCCCAGTTGAAGGCTGCTGTTGCTCGTAATGAGCCTGTTTTCAACATGTCCGGCGGCGAGCAGTTACGTGATTTCCTCCCTGTAATCGACGTCGCATCTATACTCGTGAAGCTGGCCTTTCGACACAAAGATACAGGGGTGGTCAATGTCTGCTCAGGCATACCAATCTCAGTTCGCAATCTTGTTGAAGGCTGGCTGAAAGATAACGGCTGGACCATCAAGCTCAATCTTGGACATTATGATTATCCTGATTATGAGCCTATGGTATTTTGGGGAGATAACAATAAATTGAAAAAGATTTTGGGGAATACGAATGAAAGTACCGATTTCATCAAGGATTGATTTGCAAAATATGATAAAGCTGGTAATAGTTATTCCGCCCAAAGTTCCATTTGCCCGTGCCAAATATTCTATAACACCGTTGTGAACTCTATTTAATTATGGGTGAAGAAAGGGAAGATAATCCTCAGGGCGCTGTTACTAAATTCAACGTCGGTTCTTTTAGCAGGAATGTAATCATTTACTCGGCTGGGCAGGTATTACTATTTGTCATCGGTGCAATTCAAGGATTAATAGTCCCCAAGTTTCTTTCCATTGTAGACTATGGGTATTTCCAAATGTTTGCACTCTATTCCAGCTATGCGGGGTTGCTACATTTGGGTTTTACCGATGGGGCGCTAGTGCGTTGGGCATCCGGTGGGAAAGAAATAATTAGTAGGGAACTTAAGCCGGCATTTATATTCTATTCCATGCAATTGATGGCGGTGATTCTGCCGCTCGTCATAATATGTTCCTTTATTTTACATGCGCAAAATCAGTTCATTGCGCTATCGGTACTGGCTTATGCGTTTGTTTATGACTTTGGATTTCTTTTTATATTTGCAGCGCAGGCAGTAAGAAATTTTAAGTTAATAGCTCTGGTCAATATTATTAGATCTGTTATCGTATTCGCAGCGATAATATTCATCTTAGCGACAGGACACAATTTCTATAACCTGGTCATTTTAGCATTAATCTGCGGCCAGCTTATTTTTAGTATTATCATGGTTCTCCAATATCGTAAATATCTGATGACGAAAGTATCTGAAATAAGCATTAATTCCATGTGGCAGCAGGCCAAATTAAATTTTCGTATTGGAATTTTTATTCTATTGGGGAATTTAATCATCGTATTATATACGACATTTGACAGGTTAATAATCAACACATTCTTTTCTGTGGAACAATTTGCAATTTATTCCTTTGCAATGAGCATTGTGCTGATTGCTTACATATTTGTCTCGGCAGTCTCGCAGGTTTTTTTCCCTTACTTAGCGCGTGTTGGGACTGAGTTGAGGGTCAAGGCCTATCAACTGGGTAAACCAAGTATTATTATTATATGGTGCTGCATACTAGCTGCATATTATCCAGCCGTATGGTTAATCAATTTATATCTGCCGCAATATACCGAAAGTATTGCTATATTGAAAATTCTTCTCTGTACTGTCGTGTTTGGCGGCCTGATCCAAATATTGCATGTTAATTATTACATGTCATTCCAAAGGCAAAAAAAATATTTTCTTTTTGCGTTGGCATCGCTCGCTGTTCTTGCAATTTTGATAGTACTGACATTGGTTCTAAACAGGACTTTGCAAAATGTCGCATTAGCAACCCTGGTTGGCTTTGGAGTCTGGTATTTTGTAAATGAGATATATTTGAATAATATGCTGGGATTTGGTTATAAACCGATGCTAAAGGACTTGTTTCTAATCGTTATTATATTAATTATCTTCACAGGTTCTTCGCTAGTGTCTGCTTCAATTATTGTACAATTGCTCGTTTACCTGGTAGTCGTGGCGGCGGTGGTTTTTGTTTTCCTGCGGAAGGAAATAATAGAACTTGTATCAGTAGTAAATTTTATTAGAAGGGAAAAACGTAATTATGGATAATAAACTTCGTTCCTTTATAAAGGTAGTCTTTTTACAAATTCCTATGGGACCGTGAAAAAACTCGTCTTACTGGGTGATTTATTCGGACGGGAATTTCCGTTTGCGTAAACGATACATTGAAAGTACGAAAAGTGGAGTCTATCCTCATTATATGGTAGGTTAATGGTAGCTATTTCTACGATGGTATAAAGAAGCATTTTATGGTATATATCACTCTGTTAAAACAGCATAATTGGAACACATGTGAGTTGGGCATTATTTAGATTGAACCGGCTACATCAATGATTACTATTGTATGTGTTTATAACGATCGACAGTTTCTTGAAGAATATTTGATGAGTAGCTTGAAGAAACAGGCTGGCAGGTATCAGCTTATTTTGGTTGATAATACCCAGGGTCGTTTCTCTTCGGCTGCGGAGGCTTTGAATTACGGCGCCCGACAAGCCGATACAAAATACATCATGTTTGTTCATTCGGATATTGAATTGTGTTCCAACACATGGTTAATCGATGCTGAGAACATCCTTGAATCTATGGGTTCATTCGGCGTAGCCGGAGTTGCAGGAATGAGCGAAATTGGCCGGGACAACCGTGAGCGTGGAAGGAATATAATTACGCATTTGGAGAATAAACGTGAGTGGGAGTGGGGCAATCGCATTACTAGACCGGAGATAGTTCAAACTATAGACGGATGTCTTATTATTACTCCAAAGACGGTTTATGACCAGATAAATTTCGATGAGAAAGTCTGTGATGACTGGCATTTATACGACGTGGATTATTGCTTATCCTGTAAAGAACTGGGTTACGAGGTATATGCTATACCGCTATCTGTATATCATCGCTCCAAAGGTGGCTATTTTAAACAAAAAAAAGGGGATGTCATCAAATCGCTTGGCCAGTTACCCGTAGAATACTATAAAACGCTTTCGAAGGTAATGAAAAAACACCGCCATAATTATAAAATGGTATATACAACTTGTGGAGATTACAGTACTTCATCACCAGTCATATGGCAACGCATTTATAATTTATTGATAGCTGGAATAGGCCTGGTCATAAATCCAAAACGATGGAAAAGATAGCTGCACCCAAGGTACTCTTACTGATCGTCAACTGGAACGGGTTGAATGATACACTTGAATGTCTTGCATCACTGAGGAAAATACATTATCAGCATTACCGAATTATCGTCGTCGATAATGGTTCATCGGGTAATGACGTTACTGTCTTAAAGAGCCTGCCTAGTGAGCAAATAGAGCTTATAGAAATCGATAAAAATCGTGGATACGCAAAAGGAGTGAACGCAGGAATCAAATATGCTGAGGCTAAATATTCGCCTGACTATTTTCTGCTCTTGAACAATGACACAATAGTTGATCCCGATTTTTTAAATCAACTTGTTGTCGCAGCTGAGAGCAGTGATGTTATTGGAATAGTAGGCCCAAAAGTATATTTTTATAACGCTCCCAATTTGATACAGAGCATTGGGGTAAAAATAAATATGTACACGAGCGCACCATCCTATGACGGATTCAAGAAAATGGATGTGGGACAGTATGAAAACGTCCGTGACGTGGATTGGATGGGCCCATGTGCAATGGTGAAGGCCGCAGTTTTTAATAAAATCGGATATTTTGACGAAGATTACTTTGTCTATTGGGAAGACGCCGATTTTTGTATCAGGGCGAAAAAAGCTGGATATCAAGTATGTTATATTCCAAGCGCAAAAATATGGCATAAGCTTTGGGGTAGCTACCGGGATTCTTCGGATCTCATCTATTACTATATGTCGAGGAATCGTATACGGTTTATGAAGAAAAATGCATCGAGATGCGAGTACATATGTTTTTTAGCCTATTTGTGCAGTTACCATATATGGAGCGTCACTCTCCTGCTCATTGTTACATGGAAAGTGAAGCATTTGAAGGCATTTTGGCGCGGGATATGGGATGGATTCTCTAATAAAACTATATTTTCCAGGTACTACGGCTCAACATAACAATGAGTCCGCAGTAATTGGGCACATTTAATACATGAATATTAAAAGATGGATTTGGCAATCGACAAATATGTACAGTTATCAACTGGATTCGCTTTACTATTATTCGCGTATAATGAGGATTCTCGAATCTGAGATCTTCATGGTTAACGCCCTGGCAAACCGGGATGGCACTGCCGTTGATATTGGCGCTAATTACGGCATCTGGTCATATCACTTATCGAAAATATTTCCACGCGTGGAGGCATTTGAGCCAATTAAGGAATGCTGTGATGTAATCAGGAGTACACGCCGTAAGAATATCAATGTGCATAATGAAGCTCTGTCCTCTTCTCAGGGTAATCTGGAACTGCGCATCCCGGTAGATGAAAGTGGGCTATTATTGCAGTCCGCCAGGTTGGGCGATGTTGAGGGCCAATTCGAAAGTAGGGTTGTCCCGGTGAAGACACTGGATAATTATTCTGTTGGCAAGGTGCGGTTTATTAAAGTCGACGTGGATGGCCATGAAATTGAGGTGCTGAGGGGTGCCGAGCGAACTATTATGCATTTCAAGCCGGTGATGATAATAAAAATTGAGCAGAGGCATCTTGATTTCCCCATGGACGACGTATTTAAATTAGTAGAATCATATGGATACAACGCCTTTTTCCAAAGCGGCAGAAAGCTGCGCCCGTATGCTGAATTTTCTTATGCGGTGGACCAATTGCCGTTTTTAGATAACCTGGCATCTGTATCATATGTACACAACTTTATCTTTTTGCCAAAAGATCAAAACCGGTGAGTTCATGCGAATTGTTGTCAATGCTACTGTCACCAGCCAGAGAGAAAAAACTGGCATCGCCACATTTGGAACCAATCTACTAAAAGCACTGAAAGAACTGGATGGTGTCCATAGCTATTGTGTTTTCACATTGAACGATTCGGACCTGGAAAAGATGAGCAATCGCGAGTTTGATGTACATAACTTTCCAGGGGTATTTCGTCTTTTACCTGTTGAGTTCTCCTGGATTTGCTGGTATCTATGGCACTATACGGGTTTTAACCTGCAGTTGAGGTCGATCAAACCTGATGCTTACTTATCTCTTGATTTCAGTCTTCCCAGTTATAAAAATTGCCCCAGGGTAGGCATGGTGTACGACCTGACCCCGCTGCTGCTTGAAGGCGCATATCCTGAGCGTTTTAAGACCAGGTATAAAATGCAGGTTGCGCATGCTGTAAAAAATGCAGACAGGGTTATCACTATTTCTCAATCCGCCAGAAAAGATATACTCGAATATTTTGGCGTCGATTCTCAAAAAGTAGAAGTTGTCTATCCCGGCTTTGATGACAATTTATTTACAGCCGCCAAAGATCCGGGGACTGATAAAAAGATACTGGATAGATATGGAATAGGCTATCCGTATATGTTGTTTATTGGAGCATTGGAGCCGAAAAAAAATATCATTCGTTTAATTGATGCCTTTGAAAAGGTAAAAAAAGGTGGGTGCATTCCTCACCGGCTGGTAATTGGCGGGAAACGTTCATGGAATGATGCCGCTATCTTTGAAAAAATTACAACATCAACCATGCGTAGCGAAATCAACTATGCGGGCTATCTGCCTAATCAGGATCTGCCTGCTCTGATGCGGAATGCGGATTTATTTATTTTTCCTTCGCTCAACGAAGGTTTCGGCATACCGCCGCTGGAGGCGATGGCGTGTGGTACGCCTGTCATAACGTCTACTGTCTCATCGCTTCCGGAAGTTGTCGCTGATGCGGGAATACTGATTGATCCATACAATGTGGAAGAAATGGCTGCTGCGATAATAAGAGTGCTCTCCAGCGATGATCTTCGACAGGCGATGGGGCGAAAAGGTCTTGAACGGGCAAAACTGTTTTCATGGCGTAAGGCTGCACATGATATGCTGAAAATCATCTCCGAAGTATCGGGCCGTTGACCGCTGTATCGTTGTAAAGCTAGTGGGCTGCCTTAAATATCTGGGTGCCGCCGTTATCGTATATCCGTTCTTTCCAGGGATTTTTACCATCTCCATTTACAAATCCGGAAAGATCGATATGGGTGCGAAGGCCGGGGTACCCCAGTGTGAAAGTAAGCTCATTTCGAGAAACGTTCCAGGCTGTCAGGAATATCAGGTCGCCGTTATCCGGTTTGGCAGTGGGCGTAAGTGAAAGGATACCTCCAGGAAACTGGTTTTGCACCAGTATTTTCCATGTGTGAGTGTCGGAATACACGAAAGATGTGCTTGTGGTGCTGGATGTAAGCCAGCGTGCTGCACAGTCGTCCTGCGTGGAAAAATTGCCCATAAGATCGAGCCGGTGGCTGCTTAACGCAATCGAGAAAGGGGCCTCGATCCTTACTGTGTCCTTCATTCCCGTAACTTCGTAAAGGATCCCTGATGTGATTATGAAATACGGGACCATAACTGCAACCGTGATAATTTTCAGGTATGAGGGACTTTCCTTTAGTGCAGCATCAGGGCACTTTCTGATTTTGTGCCACGCGTATCTAATTAGCTGGAGCACTGTCTCTCCGCCGATAATGAAGAATGGCGCCAGCGTGATCAACAGCACGTGATACCATCTTGTAGTATTAAAGGCGTAGGCAAAATTAGGCAGTTTTATGCATGCCGCCAGCATTGCCACACTGAGCACGCTTACGGCAATATACTCTATACGAAATTTGAGGCCTTTTGGCATCAGAAGAAGGCGCAGGAGGCCCGCGATGATAAACAGTTGGGTTATGTATTGCACAACCCGGAATGCCTGTCCCTGCCATGAGACCTTGAAGAAGTCTACGCCGAGCGCGGCCTGAACGAGAAGGTCCTGTGCGGCGGCAGCCGAGGCAAGAATGGAATCTGATTGCGAGCCCCATAGCGCGCTTAGCATGGCGAAGTTGATTCCCTGACCTATCAATAGGTACCATGCCAACCCCATGATACAGAACGTGACGACGGGTATGATCAATAGCATCGTTGGCAGAGCGCCTGCCCCGGGTTGTCTGTATTCCTTCGGCAGGCCGCCGGACCACGATGTGATCCATGACCAGATTCTGATGAAGAAACCGCTTTTCAGCAACAATAAGACGGGTACCAGCAAGACAACATATATAAGTGTGATGAAGCTCAGGGAGTAATGGGAGACTACGATTGATAATGCAAATAGCACCATCGTCAGCACTCTGGGCAGTCCGCCGATTCTCCGGTCCACCAGTAGAAGAATGAAAAGGGAGAAGAACAGCTCGGCTATCTGCTGGCGGCAGAGACTTATCATTTCCAGCGAAAATGTAGGCACTGCCATAAAAAAGAAGACTGCCAGGAATGCCGGAAGCGCCCCAATCTGAATGCGCATGAATCTGAACATTATCAGGGGAACAAATGAAAACAGGATGGGGTATACGGCTTTAAAAACCCAGATTCCGTCGATACCCAGCATGAAAGAATAAGAAGGGGCAAGCATGACGATGCTGAGGCACGAATTAACAGGGTTGTCGACCGTGTAATTCCATATTCCGGCTGTAACCGTGTCCCCGAAGTAACGATATTCCGTGTAAATATCGCTGCCGACAAGGTACGGTGACATCAGCGATGTCTGGTAAAGTAAGCAAAGACTTATGACAAATAGCGCAAGAGGATAGATTTCCCTGGTAATGAACTTCTTAAAGGCAGCCAGGGAAATGATCAGGGCAATTAAAAGAAGGCTGATAATCAGGGCTATATTATTGCCGGTGAAGTCGCTTATCTTTATTCCCGCTATCATGAGGAGCAGTACTGCAAGTAGGAACAGGACAGAATTAATGCCGGTCGAAGGCCAGCGCTGTTGTTTTTCGGAGATGTTTCGATAATGCTTGTCCCTGAACCATGCCGCCGTCATAAGAAGGGCAATCTCTATGACCAGTGTCGAGAGGATGGGAAATTGTGAAATTGGGTGTTTTACATCAAAGGGCGGAAGCAGGAAATTGATAATCGCGCCGGAGAACATAATCAGCGTCACGCTTAATCCCGCGGAATAGACCATGCTCTCAATCGTATTTATATCATGGACCCTGAGGATACGAAGCAGAAGTATCCCTGGCACAAAGGTCAAGAAGATAAAGCCAACTACCTGGCGCAAGACCGGTATATCCAGCCCGGCCGCAGCTATAATTGTCAGCAGAACTTGGATAAAAACCAGCCCGCCGCACAGAAGAAGGCAGTCCTTTATTTTCCAGTCATTGGGCCAGCGCATCACCCGAATTTCTCCTTCACGAATTCGGCTGCATCTTTGCCCATCTTTTCCCGTGCAGCGTCATCTGTGAGCAGGGAGCGGATGGCTGCAGCCATCGCACGAACATCCCCGGTCGGCGACAGGTATCCGGTTTTCCCTTCGAGGACTACCTCCGGGTGGGGGCCGAGATTGAAAGCTACCACAGGTTTGCCGCAAGCCTGTGCCTCTGCCAGTGGGAGGTTGAAGCCTTCCCAGAGCGTTGCAGTTGCATAAACGCTGCAAGCTGCATAATAGGCCGGCATATCTTCGTCCGGGACATATCCGGCGAAGATTATGGATGAGTTCGACATCGATGTAAGCCGCCGCGAATAGTCCGCGAACGTATGTTTCCCTGCAATCAGTAGCTTTATTCCTGGGATTTGTTTTTGGACTTCAAGGAACGTTTGTATGAGCAGATGGATGCCCTTATGTGGCGAGATACGACCGACGTATAGAACCAGAGGCTCACTTGCTATTCCGTATTTTTGCCTTATGGCTGAGCTGTCAATCCCAGGGTGAAATCTGCCCGTATCTATCTTGGGATATACAACCTCGCTGATCAATCCCGTGTCTTTTTTAAGTTCATTGTGTAAATAGTGGCTGATAGATATGGCTGCGTCAGCTTTCGCTGCAGTCAGGATAGAGAGTGAATTGAAGATACGCATATAGATGCGCTCTGCAAATGTGGAGAACGCTTCAGGGGGAGTAATGCCGTAATCGTAGTAAATGTATTTGACCTTGAAGTGCTTTTTGGCCTGAAAGGCCAACCAATTCATGGGGTACTGGTGGCTGTAAACAATATCGAAATCACGCAGTTGAGCTGCGATCCTGGAATTCTTGAAATAATCCAGTGGCAGCAAGAGCCTGTAGACGCGCTGCCAAAATAGGGACTTTGGCATACCAATGATGTGCAGATTTGCATCTGGCGGCGGCTCCATATCTGCCTCGAACGCGAATATGTCCACGGTGTCTCCCCGTGCAACGAGCTGGCGGGCCTGATTTTCAACCACACGGTCTATGCCGCTGAAACCAGAAAAAGTCGGAGCCAGAAGTGCGATATTGGACATAGTCTCAGCTTTTCCTAGCTACAAATGCGTAGCTCTGGGCAAAGTAGTTCAATGGCCGGATCAGCCAGAGGTCCATTTTATCGACTTGAAGATAATAGCGGTTGTATACGCCGGCAGTGCTTTTGCTTATCCTGGCTACCTGAGCTGGGAGGAATAGTTCCCTTTTGATAGATTCGATAGTGAATCCAGTAGACTGCATCAGTGCACGTATCCTGGAAGCCGTATAGGTCCTGTCATGGCTTTTTATTCCGGCCAGGTTTGCTATGCGCTCGAATAAAGCATATTTATTGGGCAGGTTAAAGACGAACAGGCGGCCCCCGGTCTTCAGAACCCTGCTGATTTCCCGAAGGAACTTCACTTCATCTTCGGTATGTTCGATCACGCCGAAGGCGAGACAATAATCGAACGTATTGTCTTCGAAGGGAAAGGTGCGGGAGTCATAAGATTGAAAGGTTGCCCCATATTTCTGCAATGGACCCCAACTCTTTGCTTCCGATATGTCCAGCCCCGTGACTGACAGCCCCGGCCTGGAGGCAGCAATAACGGCGGTTGTCAGCCCCCATCCGCAACCCACATCGAGCAGCCTGCCTTTGTCCGGGAGGGTCAGCAGTACCAGATCAAGTTGTCGCTCGTATCTTAGCCAGTTAAGGTTGCTATTAATATGAAACTGGTTCTCCGGCTGGTCTATGGTTGCAGCTATAGTGGTGCGCCGTACTCCATCACAGAGCGTTTTATCCGGCAACCTGGAATCTCCTTGGACAAATCAGCCCTTTAACTAACAACATGGTTCCATCAAAGACCAAAGGCTGTCATCAGCGTGACGTATCCAGATAGTAATTAAGTTGGTCGTTGATGATATCCCTCAGGCTAAAGACGGTTTTGAAACCCAACTTATCGATTTTTTTAGTAGAAGCCAGTAGTATAGGTACCTCGGCAGGCCTGAACCTGCTTGCATCAAAACTGATAGTAACCTTGCCTTTGTTCGTAAAGACCGTGAGGCCTTCGTCCTCTGCCCGGAACTCGATCTCCCCGTCAAGTATCATCTTGTCGATCTTTGTTTTTTCAAAACTCAGGCCAAAGTACCTGGATTTGTCCGAAGCTGTCGGGGCTATAATGGTTTTTTTATTCTTGATAGTCTGGATTTTCTCGACCTTGTAACCGGCGCATTCCAGTGCTAGAAGGGCGTAGGTGATCACCGAGTTCGTTCTTTGCGAACCCTGGTTATAGACATCACCGTATGTGCCCTTTTCTGCCAGGAGGCAATAGCCTTTTACTATATCGGTAACATGCGACCAATCTCTAAATGCATTTACGTTTCCCACAACTATCCTGTCTATTTCACCGCGCTTAATCTGCATGACCTGCTTTGTCAGGGCAGAAGTAACAAACATAATGCCGCGCCCGGCTCCTTCGTGATTGAAACCCCTTGAGACCACAGTGCGCAGGCCAAAGCTGGCATGGTAGTTTCTCATCAGGAAGTCGCCGTACACCTTGCTCACTGCATATGGTGACATGGGGCGCAGCGGATTTTCCTCCTTAATGGGGACCTCCGGTATTTCAATGGGAGCAGGAAATATCACGCCCTGCTTTTTAACCGCGCTTTTGTATTGAGAATCCGAGTAAATAACCAGCCCGTATTCCTCGCTGCTTCCTGCAAAAACTATTACCGGGTTTATCCCTTTATTTTTAACCGCTTCAAGGAGATTGCTGGTCCCCGTGCAATTGATATCCATTGTTTCACTGGGACAGGCAAAAGAACGCTGCACGAATGACTGTGCTCCAAGATGAAAAATATAATCGGGCTTACTTTTGTCCAGCGCTGCAGCTATACTCGATATATCCAGCAATTCGCTCTCCAGCAGGCTGACATCATCGAATATTCCTCTGCACTTGATGTTGTAGGGACACAGGCCGTCAGCACGGCGGCGGAACAAGCCGTAGACGTTAGCTTCCTGTTGGACCAGATAGTCTGCCAGGTAGGAACCGACAAAGCCGCTGATACCTGTAACTAACACATTTTTTTTCTTGAAACTCACTTTGTGTCTCCTTCTTTCATGCCGGACAACCGGGCATAAATTCTCTCATATGCCTGTACGCATTCCGGCCATTTAAAAAGCTTTTTCTCGGTCAATTTGCTTTTATTATTATAAACTGCTTCGACCCCGAGCGCTATGGCTTGAGGACTTTTGGCTTCGACTAGCATATATTTTCCCGAGACTACTTCCGGCAATGAAGCAACGTCCGAGGCCACGATCGGCCTTTCCATAGCGCAGGCTTCGGCTGCGCTGAACCCGAAACCCTCTGATAGAGATGGCACGACTACACAATCGGCTGCCGCTATGTACGAAGGAAGCTGGTTACGCTGTACGGGGTCAACGAGTATTACATTATCATGTATTTTGGAAGAAGATATAGCTTTCTGGACATTCTGGTACCCATCAGAAGGCTCGTGAGCAAGTACCATGACGAGTTTGCTGTTTTTGATTTTCTGCGAGATTAATGGCACGGCTTCCACCAGGTACTCGACTCCTTTAGAGATTCCGGGGCGACCGTAGTACATATAGACGAACTCATCCCCAATACCGAGTTTGCTTCTGACCTCACGGCCATTTGCCTTGGCCGGGTCAAAAAGCTGGTAATCAATGCCCGGGTAAATAACATTTATAACAGCGTTCTTCACACCGGACTGTTTTATGCATTCAGCAGTGTAATTCGAGATTGCACAATATAGGTCGAATGGGAGCCCCACAATTATACGTTCCAGGAATTGATGCAGGCCCGCTTTTATTGTGCCCATCCCTGCCATTCCCTTCCAGTGCTTGCCGATGATCTCCAGGACGGTGATAATGCATTTTTTCCCCCGCAGTCTTGCGGCAAACCAGGCAGGAAAAGCGCCGTTATACGTAGTAGTGTGAATAATGTCCGCTTGAGCTGCCAGTCTAATCGCCAGGGGAATTGCCAGAAAAGTGAACCAGTAGCGTGATGCCTGCGGCGTCCTGATACGTATTATTTTTACATTATTGAGTGTCTGATATTCATCCGTACCTGGCAACAGCGTGGTTAGCACTGTAACATTATTACCCTTTGCTGCCAGCCCTTCACAAATATGCCTGAAAAGTACTTCCGCTCCGCCAATGAAAGGATGGTAATGTTCCAGGACGAACAACACGTTCATTGTGCGGGTCATCCCCCTGATTTGAAGAATTCTTCTTTCATACGTATTTTAATCACTGCCCACGCCACACTAAACCCGTGTGTAATAGGGTCCTGTGTCGAGCCTGAATCATGGTAAATGCACGATATAGGTACTTCCGTTATTTTCAGCTTGTTTTTTCGCGGCTGTACCAGTGTTTGGATACTGAATCCGAATCCGGGATAGGTTATTTTAATTACTTCAAGGGTCTTCCGGCTATATGCCCGAAAACCGCTTTGCCCATCGACGATCTTGTCCTTATGGCCCACATTGTAGAGCCATGTGATTGCATCGATGCCGAATTTACGGTGGATTGGAACTTTCGCGGTGCAGAGGAAACGTGAACCTATTACGAGGTCTGCTTTTCCTGCCATAACGGGTTGTACAACGTCCGGTATTTCATCGGGATTATGCTGCCCGTCGCCATCAAGCGATACGACAATCTCAGCTCCATATTTTATGGCAGCGTTAAAGCCGGTGCGTGTGGCTGCGCCTGCGCCCTGCCTGGTCTCGTGGCTTATTACTTCAGCGCCTGATTGACTGGCAACTTTTGCTGTATTATCGCTCGAACCATCATCCACGACGATGACTTTGTCAACGTGCTTAATTGCCCTGGCAACAACGTCGCCGATAAACCGTTCTTCGTTGAGACAGGGTATGATCGCTACAACTTTCATATTATTATCATTCGAATGCATAGTAGATAAAAGATTATACGGAAACAAAATACAAGTCAATTGTTAATAATAGAGTTTGTAAGGTTAGGTGCAGACGATAGCGCCTATTTCACGGTGACCGACTTGGCAAGGTTGCGCGGCATGTCCGGATTATACCCGAGCCTGATGGTCATCTCATAGGCAAGAAGCTGCAATGGCACCACTGCGATCATGGGATAAAGTAAATCATGTACTTTAGGCAGCTTGATCCAGTGATCATAGACTTCGTTGTCCCTGTCCGATACTGCAATAATTTTAGCGCCTCTGGATTTAGCTTCAATGGCGTTGCTTAACGTTTCCTCATATGTATAGTCGCCGGGGCAGATAACCAGGACGGGAGTGCCCGGCTGGATTAAAGAAAGCGTGCCATGTTTAAGTTCACCGGCAGGCATACCTTCGGCGTGTATATAGGATATTTCCTTTAATTTCAACGAGCCCTCGGATGCGATTGCGAAGTTAATCCCGCGGGCAATGTAATAGCAGTCACTGGACTTGTAATACAGGTCTGCAATACGTCCGATCTCTTCACGGTTCCATTCGATCACTTTGGCTACCTGCTTGCTGACCTTGCGGATGTTGTCGGCGGCCATATCGAAAGCGTGCACCATTGAGAATGAGAGGAGATAGAATACTGCAAGCTGATTGAGGAATGACTTGGTTGCGCAGACTCCGATTTCAGGGCCGCAATTTAAATATATTACATTATGGCTTAGTTCACCGAGCATCGACTGTGGCCTGTTTATTATCGAGACGATCTTGGCTCCGCTCTGTCGGGCCAGTTTGACGCCGTCAATAACGTCTAATGTTTCACCACTCTGGGAAACCGCGATCACCAGTGTATTTTTTCCGAGAGAATCGGCAAAATACTGGAACTCGGAAGCCATTACCACCTCGCAGAACTTCTTACCGACACTCGAGAACAGGTACCTGCCGACAAGCGCTGCATAACGTGATGAGCCGCAGGCTGTAACGACGACCTGGTCGGCCCTGAGGATGTCCATGGCGACGGAGATAAAGAGCTCCTTGTCTTGTTGCGAAGCTGCCGTCAGGGTTTTGGGCTGCTCCATAATCTCTTTAAGCATGAAATAGGGATAGCTGCCCTTGTCACTCTCATTCCACTCCATATCGGGCTTTGTGGCTTTTTTGTGGATCTCTTTGCCGGTGGCGTCAAAGAACGTGGTTTTGTCTGGCGTCAGCACGACTATCTCCGCTTCGCCGAGCATATACAATTGGTCGATCTGCCCCGCCAGCGCCATTGAATCACTGGCCGCAAATGCCTTATGGGGGCCAAGGCCGACAACAAGAGGGCTGCCTTTGCGCGTTCCTACGATTCTATCAGGTTCTTTAGTGCAGATGGCAAGAAATGCGTACGAACCTCGCAGCCTGGGAGCTACTGCAAGTACGGCGTCCTCCAGGGACCGGCCTTTCTTCATCTCATCTTCCAGCTTATGCGGAATTACTTCGGTATCCGTCTCAGAAATAAAATGATGCCCCTTTTTCAGTAACTCATCGCGAAGTTCCTGGTAATTGTCGATGATCCCATTATGGATAACAGCTATTTGATTATGGCAGTCACAATGGGGATGCGTGTTCGGTCCTGTTACACCGCCATGGGTTGCCCAGCGTGTGTGCCCGATCCCCAGGTGGCCCGGCACTTTGTCCAGTTTAAATTTTGCATTGACC
>Ga0182021_10000591_pt1 | contig 39441 bp, 44 predicted proteins | sample 612E3MmetaG_FD_120493 | JGI IMG/M metagenome (GOLD analysis project Ga0182021, IMG submission 120493) | Permafrost microbial communities from Stordalen Mire, Sweden - 612E3M metaG (Illumina Assembly) | ecosystem: Environmental > Terrestrial > Soil > Wetlands > Permafrost | place: Sweden...
AGCAAGAGCGTATGGCTCTGCACCCATCGCTGAAATGTCATTTACGGTACCAGAGATTGATAAACGTCCGATGTCTCCGCCTGGGAAAAATATTGGTTTCACCGCATGAGAATCACTCTTAAATACTATGTCGCCGATGACTGCGGCGTCATCCATAGCTTCTAATGGGACTTCCGCAGTGTTGCCTAAGCCGCCTAAATATTTGACGATGTAGTTTTTGACTAAGTTATGCATGACCGTTCCGCCGGCGCCATGCAGCATTGTGATCTTTTCATTTGAATTTGACATTTAGCTTGCTCCGGTTTAACAAGTTCATTAGCTATTAAGTGAAACATAAACAAATCGCAGAATGGACGAAAGAACAACAATCTTCCACGGACAGTCGTCGTTCTTTAATTATCTTTAATCGGATTGTGGTTTTCAATTAAGATCAAAGAAGAAGATGAAGGGTGCTTCTTGCGATTTTTTTTCTTTTCTTGCTAAAACAGTAACCATCTGGCAGCTTACTTCAATGGACTAAACGCTTGTTTTTCTTTAGATTTCTAGCTGCTTTATAGCGTTATAACTTTTTATGGGTAAACTATAAAAGGCAAAAGCTATATCCAAAACTGTACACCTCACGCGTTCGAATAGTTCCCTCGCAGGAACACAACTCAATCAAATAATCGAAACTTTATGTTTTGATACGGAAAGCCATATAAATTGCTTTTACGTGTTTGTTTGCGCATCGGAGATATAAGAATGCCAAAATGGGGATACTCTATAATCGAAGAATTGCTTAATCCAGAAAAAACAGCGAAAGCCAGCGGTAGAGAATTAAAAGTATCCCATAAAGCAGCTCGAGAAGTCTGCAAAGCTATCAAAGGCATGATGCTAAACGATGCAAAACAATATTTACGGGATGTTGCGGCCAAAAAGAAAGCTGTTCCCTATACTAGGTATAATAAAAAACTGCCCCATCGTCATGGGCTCGTAAATAGTTTTTGCGGAAGGTACCCTGTCAAACCGTCCGAACAAATCTTAGACGTTTTACAATCGGCGCAATCAAATGCTGAAAACAAAGGTTTAGACGTTGACCGATTACGAATAATCCATGCAGCAGCTTACCAAGGCATAAAATTGAAGCGTTACACACCAAGAGCCCATGGTAGCGCCTCACCAAAATATGACACTACAACACATGTCGAAATAGTCTTAGATGAAAAACCATCCTCAGGAGAGCAATAAATGAGCATAGTCAAACGATTTATAACAGAATCTATCAAAAGAACAGAAATTGACGAGTTTTTACAAAAAAAACTTGACCGAGCTGGATACGGCGGAGTCAACATTTCCAAAACCCCCCTTGGCACACACGTTGTAATTTATGCTATGCGCCCAGGCTTAGTTATCGGCAGAGGAGGAGAAACAATAAAAGAACTCGCTTCAGCCCTAGAACAAAACTTCAAAGTTTCTAACCCTCAAATTTCAGTTTCAGAAATTGAAGTCCCAGAATTCAACGCTTACGTAATCGCGTCAAGAGTAGCCTCAGCACTACAACGAGGCGTTCACTTCAGGCGCGCAGGTTTTTGGGCATTAAACCAAGTTATGGAAGCAGGCGCACTTGGCGCAGAAATAGTTATTAGCGGCAAACTAACAACCGAACGTGCTCGCTTCGAAAAGTTCCGAGCAGGCTACTTCCCAAGATGCGGAGAACCAGCATTAGTTGCTATGAAAAAAGCTGAAGCACATGTTCAACTAAAACCGGGAATTATCGGCGTAAGAGTAAAGATTATGCCTCCAGACGCATATTTCCCTGACAGAATCACTATCCTTACGAAATTGCCCGAGGAAGAAAAAGTCGCCGTTCCAGCTCAAGCAGTAGTCAAATCGACCGAACAGCAAGCACCGAAAGAAGTTCCAATTGAAGAATCTCCCGAGGAACCTGAAGTGCAAGCCAAAGAAGTAGCAGATGAACCAAAACCCGAGGAGAAAAAAGAATAATGGCGATAATTCGGCTCAAAGAAATAGTTGCCATGTCATCTGAGGATAGAGCGAGGAAAGTTGTCGATTTACGCGTTGAACTAGCCCGTATGAGAACCATGATTAATGCTGGCGGCGCTGTTGAGAACCCAACACGAGTTAGGGAATTACGCAAAACAATTGCTCAAATACTAACAGTGGAAAACGAGAATAAACTAGGCATACGAAAAGCAGCCGAGGAACCCAAAGAAAAACCAAAGAAAAAAACAGAAAAACCAGCAAAGAAATCTGAACCTAAAAAAACAACGAAGGAGCCAACTTCACAATGAAAATAACTCCTGACCTTGTCCGCTACGAATTTATTGGAACAGGCGCTGAAATCACAAGAAGTCCGCATGGTGGCTATGTTGGTTTAGGCGGCATAGTCGTAGGGGAAACAAAAAACACCTTCACATTGATTAGTGAAGGCCAAACGAAAAGGGTAATTAAAGAACTAGCATTTTTCAACTTCCAGTTTGCAGACGGAACAGTTGCCGAAATTGACGGCAAACTTCTAGTAGGCAGACCTGAGGATCGACTTAAAAAAAGCATTAAGAGGTTATGGTAATGTCTCTAACTTTCAAGCAACCGAAAAAAACATGCGATGACCGAAACTGTCCATTCCATGGAACTCTTGCAATAAGAGGACGTGTACTTGACGGCACAGTCCAAACAGCAAAAATGGATAAAACCGTTATAGTGGACAGAGAATTCTTAGAATTCTCATCAAAATTCCAAAGGTACGAACGAAGACATGGTCACATAGCATCTCACAACACCCCATGCATTGACATAAAAGAAGGAGACAGAGTACGAATTGCTGAATGTAGACCAATCAGCAAAACTGTTTCTTTTGTTGTAGTAGAAAAATTAGGAGAGGAAAAGTAGGATGGCGGCGAAGGCAAAACAGAGAGCACTAGTAGCAAAAGGAATGCTTTCACACGGACAAAAAATTAGCCGTGGACTTTTATCAGGTTCAGAAATGAAATGCACTGATAACACAGGTGCACGAGTTCTACGTTTGATTCAAGCTATGGGTTACAAAGGTCGATTACGACGTTACCCCTCAGCTACTGTGGGCGACAAAGTTACAGTCTCCGTTAGACAAGGCTCACCTGACATGAGAAAAAAGATTTTTCAAGCAGTCATCGTTCGCCAAAGAAAAACTTTCAGACGTATCGATGGCGTTTGGGTTCAATTTGAAGATAATGCAGCAGTAATTATTACTCCGGATGGCGAGATGAAAGGTTCTGAAATAAGGGGTCCAGTAGCAAGAGAAGCAGCTGAAAGATGGCCAAGAATTGCAAGTGCTTCAAGCATAATAGTGTAGGTGCAAAATGATGCAAGAAACTAAACGAGTAAAAAATCCGGGTAAACAGCGTAAAAGGCTGTTTAACGCTCCTGCTCATATTCGTCACAAGCTTATGGCAGCTCCACTATCAAGCGAACTTACTGCCTCAAGAGGCGCAAAAACTCTTCCTGTGAGAAAAGGCGATACAGTCCGCATCCAACGCGGTGATAACAAAGGGTTTGAAGGAAAAGTTTCACGCGTTGACCCAAAAAATTTCCGAGTTTACCTTGAAGGATTAACTCGTGAAAAAGTCGATGGAACAAACATTTTCATTTCGGTGCATCCATCCAAAATTCAAATAAGAAATCTCAACCTTGACGATAAACGACGAAAAGAGGTCCTTGGCAGAAAGAAAGAAATAGAAAAGCCTGGGCAAGAAAAAGCGAAAGTAAAACCAACAAAGAAAGTTGAAAAGGCACAGGCAAAAATTGCGGAAATCGAAGAGGAAAAACCAGTAGAACCTGAAGTTGCTAAGACTACAAAAGAAGAAGAATTGGTTGAAAAGGTTCCCGAAGAAACAGTAGAGAAGACATCTGACGAAGTAGATACCGAGGAAGAAGCGCCTGTAGCAAAGAAAGCAATAGCCAAGAAACCTGCAGCTAAGAAACCATTTGCTAAAAAGGACGAAGCACCTGAGGCGAAAAAGAAACTTGCCGAGGAAGAGGCTCCTGCCAAAAAAACGGTAAAGGCACCAGCCAAGAAAACGGCGCCTAAGCCAAGTACTAAAAGTAAAGTTTCAAAAGAAGGAGGACAATAATTTTGGGTAAAAAAGGAAAAACTGCACGGATGAAACGTAAGCCAGCTCCACGGTTCTGGCCAATTCACAGAAAAGAGATGCCTTGGATAGTGAAGCCCTCACCTGGTGCACACTCACAAAACAATTGTCTATCATTGGCTCTTGTTCTCAGAGACATACTCGGCATCGCACAAACACGTAAAGAAGGCAAGTTAATCCTTGCTCAAAGTAAGGTGCTAGTAGATGGCAAAGTTGTTCAGAAAGATGATTTTCCAGTCGGTCTAATGGATGTTATCTCTATGCCTGATGCAGGAAAATATTATCGAGTGTTGCCCTCCAACAAGGGATTGGTAGTGAGCCCAATAAGCAAGGAAGAAGCAAACTTCAAACTAGTCCGTGTTGAAGACAAAAACACCGCTAAAAAAGGGGTACAGATTTCCCTTCACGACGGCTCAAACCTATTTATTAAAGTTGCAGACGCAAAGCATCCAGAAGAGGTTACCTACTCAACATTTGATATCCTAAAAATGCAGTTCCCAGAAAAACAAGTGGTTCAAAGCTTGAAAACCAAGGAAGGAAACTTGGCAATAATTACAGGCGGAAAAAACATCGGTAAACAAGGCAAAATAGTAGAAATCGAAAAAACTGAAGCTAAAAAACGTCGCCAGGCGCTAGTCGTAATCGAAGACACGAGCGGAGTTCGTTACCAAACGATCTTGGACTTCATATTTTCAATAGGTGAGGCGGAATCACTCATCGGTATACCGGAGGAATCTGCAGTTGTCTGAAGAAGAAGCTATAATTAAGACTTGGGCAGAGCATCCAATGCTTAAGCCACAGATTGAAAAAGTTGTGGTAAATCTTAACGTTGGTAAATCAGGTGAGCCACTTGAAAAAGCTAACAAAGTCCTTAAGGAAATAACAGATCAGACACCAGTTAAAAGAAAAGCAAAAAAAACTATCCGTGACTTCGGCATACGCGAAGGCGAATCAATTGCAGTCGTTGTAACATTGCGAAAACAAAAGGCAATTGACTTTTTAAAGAAGGTTTTGCCAGTCGTAGATAATAAAGTTTCGAAGTCTTCCTTTGATGTACGCGGTAACTTTGCCTTCGGATTAAAAGAACACATTGAAATTCCAGGTGTAAAATATGACCCTGAAATAGGAATCTTCGGCATGGATATTTGCGTTTCAATTAATCGCCCAGGACAAAGAGTAAGAATTCGGCGAAAAGAAAAACAAACAATTGGTCGTAAGCACATATTAACGCCCGAAGAATCGATAATTTTCGTCAAACAAACCTTGGGAGTCCAAATCGAGTAAAACAGAAGGATGAATGTATGGGAAAACAGCAACTTAAAAAAGTACGAAAATACGGAAAAGGCTCAAGACCATGCGTTAGATGCGGCGCTTATGGACCAGTTATTCGACGGTACAATTTATATTTATGTAGGCACTGTTTCAGAGAGGCAGCCCCAAAACTTGGGTTCAAAAAATATGAGTAGGAGCTAAAAACATGGACACTTTAACAAACGGTTTGATAACCATCAAAAATAACGAAACAAGAAACAAGCGTGAATGCATAATTAGTCCTGCCTCTAAACTTCTGGGGCGAGTCCTACGCATAATGCAACTTAACGGTTACATAGGTGAATTCGAGTTTATTGACGATGGGCGTTCTGGAAAATTCAAGGTTCAGCTCTTAGGAAGAATCAATAAGTGCGGACCAATAAAACCACGATACCCCGTTAAAGTCGATGGATTCGAGGACTGGGAAAAGAAGTTCTTACCATCCAGAGACGTAGGCATAATGGTTGTTTCCACTTCAAAAGGCGTGGTTGCACACAAGGATGCTGAAGAAAAGAATCTTGGAGGAAGGCTACTAGCCTTCGTATATTAAGGAAGTGTAATTTATGCGGCTCCCAGAAATCTCTAAAACTATTCATGTTCCAGATAACGTAGATGTAAGCCTAGATGGCAAAAAAGTCAACGTTAAAGGTGACAAAGGCTCTTTAATACGTGACTTCACTTTTGCCTCAATCACAATCGAAGGCGAAGGCAAAAATATTCGCATTTGGGCAAAGTGGCCCCGCAAAAAGGAAGCCGCTCTTGTAGGAACAATAACATCACACATTCAAAACATGATCACTGGCGTCACAAAAGGCTACCAATACAAACTAAAAATCGTGTTCTCCCACTTCCCAATTTCCGTGAAGCTTCAAGGCAGATCTATAATAATTGAAAACTTTACCGGGGAGCGAAGAGGACGTAGCATAAAATTAATCGGCGATGTAAAAGTCAAAATTGAACCTGACGATATCATTGTTGAAGGCATAGACTTAGAACACGTAAGTCAAACCGCCGCCAACATTGAACAAGCTACAAGAGTAAGAAACAAAGACCCAAGAGTTTTCCTCGACGGCATATACGTTTACGAAAGAAACGAGGGTATAGCCTAATGGCCACTGAAAAAATCGAAAAGAAACCATCATTATCACAAAAAGAACTAAAACTCAGAGCTCGCGCTAAAAATAAGAAACCTAAATTCATTAGAGCTGAGAGCTGGAAATATGATAGGTTCAGCGTAAGCTGGAGAAGACCCAGAGGATTAGACAACAAAATCAGGCGAAAAATTAAAGGTTGGCCCGCTGGAGTAAGCGTTGGTTACAAGGGACCAAAAATCGCCAGAGGCTTACATCCATCAGGATATCGAGAAGTACTTGTTAACAACGTCCAAGAACTATCCATTGTTGATCCTAGCACTCAAGCGATACGTATCGCGCACACGGTCGGCAAAAGAAAACGCGGCCTGATTATTGCAGAAGCCAAGAAACTTAACATCAAAATCTTAAACATCAAAGTTTCCGCTGAAGCAGAAAAGAAGGAAGAAGAAACAGAGGAAAAGACTGAGGGCAAGGCAGTAGAGGAACTGGAAGAAACCGCAAACAAAGAAATCGAGAAAGAAGAAGTGCCTAAAGGCAAAGCGAAAGAGGCAAAGAAAGAGAAGAAGCAAAAGAAAGAAAAAGAACCAAAGAAGACAAAACCTAAATCAAAGAAGGGAGACAAAAAACAATGACCGACCTAAAAAGCCAAAGGCGTTTAGCAGCTCAAATCCTAAAAATCGGACAAAACCGTGTATGGATAGACCCTGATCGTATGGGCGATGTCGAAGGCGCAATTACGCGTGAAGAAGTAAGAAAACTCATTCACGAGAAAATCATCGTTTCACAGCCTGAGAAAGGCGTTAGCAGATCCAGAGCCAAAGTTATACGCGAGAAAAAGCTTAAAGGCAGACGCAGTGGCCCTGGTAGCATCACTGGCGCAGGATACGCTAAAGTTACAAAGAAAGATGCTTGGATGCTAAAGATTCGGTCTCTAAGACGCAAGCTTCGTGAGTTAAAGGCAAGCAGAACCATAACTGAAGAAACTTACAGCCAATATTATAGAATGGCTGGAAGTGGCAGGTTCCAGTCTATAGCTGAGTTGGAACGTAACTTGAAAGCCAACGAATTGTGGAGGAAACGTTAAGTGGCAAAAAGTAGCAATTACCGAGTAAAATTAAGACGCAGACGTGAAGGGAAAACTGATTACCAAGCCCGTAAAGCTCTAGTTACTTCAGGAAAGCCTAGGCTTGTTATTCGAGGAGCAAATAGAAACGTTACCGTACAAATATTGATTGCTAAACCTCACGGTGATGAGGTTTTAGCTGCAGCTAACAGCCGTGAACTCATCAAGAATTACAATTGGAAAGCAGCAACTGGCAACATTCCCGCAGCTTATCTTACAGGGTTACTCTGCGGCTTAAAGGCAAAAACCAAAGCCGTTAAAGAAGCAATCTTGGACATTGGTTTGGTTGCTCCCACTAAAGGAGCCAAAATTTTCGCCGCGTTAAGTGGTGTTTTGGATGCAGGCGTGCAGGTTCCTCACAGTGAAGAAAAAATTGTTAAGGACCGAATGAAAGGCGAACATATTGCCAAATATGCCAAAAGCTTAGGTATTGGTTCCGAAGAATATACCGCCAAATTCTCAAAATACACTTCAAAGGGTGTAGCTCCAGAAAAAATCGCTGAACTCGTCAGTAAAGCAAAGACAGAAATTACTGATTCATTTAAGACTGGAAAACAGGTAGTTCCAGAACCAGAGAAAAAGACACCTGCCAAAAAAGAAGTTGCTCCCATAAAAAAAGAAGAAGTTCCATTGCAAGAAGAAAAGGTTGCTCCCGCAGAACAAAAAAAGCGGTCTGCTAAGAAAGCAGCAAAGCCAAAGACAGCAGCAAAGAAATCAGCTGCAGCAAAGGAAAAGGCGGCGCCAAAAGAAAAGACAAGTAAGAAAGGTGGAAAGAAAGCATGAGTCGAAGAGATAATGACAGAAAACCTAACCTAGAGCAGTGGGTTCCTAAAACCCGTTTGGGCAAAATGATTCAGGAAGGCAAGATAACAACCATTGAAGATGTCTTTCTCAGTGGCATAAAAATTTCTGAGTCTCAAATAGTTGACTCACTTATTCCTGATCTACAAGAAGAAGTTATAAACGTTAATCTAGTACAGAAACAAACTGACGCTGGCGAAAAATCTCGATTCAAAGCCATAGTTGCTGTTGGAAACAGGGATGGCTACATTGGCTTAGGTTCAGGGAAAGCCAGCCAAGTACGAAATGCTATTGAAAAGGCAGCCGCGAATGCCAGACTAAATATAATTCCAGTAAAACGGGGATGCGGAAGTTGGGAATGCGGTTGCGGTAAACCTCATTCAGTTCCGTTCCAAGTTGAAGGAAAGTGCGGTGGAGTTCGTGTGGTTATTGTTCCAGGTCCAAGAGGCTTAGGCTTAGTTTCAAGCGAAGTTGCTAAAGTAATCTTCGGTTTAGCAGGTGTCAAAGATCTGTGGATGAGAAGCTACGGTTCAACTAGAACAGTTCCGTCTTATGCATGTGCAATTTTTGATGGTTTACGAAGAACCTATAATTTGATTACTCAAATGGACTGGGTGAAACAATGACGCAGGAAACTAAAGAATGCAAATGCCTAGTAGTCGTCAAAATCAGAGGAACCGTAAGCGCGCAAAAAGAAACAAGAGAAACCCTTGACTTCCTCCATTTAGGTCACACAAACCACGCAGTACTTATCGATGGTCGTGCGGCCTACAAAGGAATGCTTCAGCGTGTAAATAGTTATATTACCTATGGTGAGCCCACAAAAGAAACCGTTGCTATGATGCTGCAGAAACGCGCAAGATTAGCTGGCGACAAAAAAATAACAGATGAATACATCAATAAAGTAGGTTACAAAACAATCGATGACCTCGCAGAAGCTATCGTAAACTGCAAAGTGCAATTCCAGAAACTTCCTGACATAGAGCCAAGGTTCAAGTTACATCCACCAAGCAAAGGATACAAAGGCAAAACCAAAAAGGGTTTTAAAGCAGGTGGCGAAGCAGGCTACCGTGGAGCAGCAATAAACGACTTAGTAAAACGCATGGTCTAAAGCCAGCTTCATTCTTTTTTGTTCTTAAAATTTTTTAATAATCTAAGCTTTTAGTTTAATTAGCTAAAAACCTTATTTTGTTGGAAATCGCTTATTTGCCTAAAAAGATGGATTGTTATTTTGGTGTGTAGAGAGCGTTGATAATTCCGCCATATCCTCTCCAAAAGATCGCCGGTTTTTAGAAAACTTGCCTATAGTCGTCAGAACAATTTCTCTTATGGATGAAGTTACTTCTAATTGCTTTGGTCGATAAACAAATTGAGTATACTGATGTTGTCAAAGCCATAATGAATCCGCCAAGTCATTATAATGATCGGAAGAAAAGAAGCAGTAATTCCAAACCTCCGCTGAGCCGTTAACTCCTTATATGACCCAAGAGTAATATAGAATTTAATTTCAGGTTTTGCTAATAATTCGGAGTTCTGCCATCTATCACACAAGAATAAGTATTGAATAATCATTTTAATTGGTAAATTGCTTTATGTCTTAATCCTGTTTTCTTGCTCTTTATGTGCGATACGTTTTATAATACCGCTGAAGAAATCCGTTAGTTAATCGGAGGGGGAAATACATGAGCACAAAATGGCGAAGAACCACAAAAAACCGTAAATGGATAGGATTCAAACATCCAGCGGCAAAAACTAAAAAGCCGGTAACCAAACCAGAACATACTTACCATGTTAAATCGGTATCTACCCCCCAAAGCTTTCATCAATTCAAAAGTCACGCAGAACGTAAGCTGAAAGAGCCAAAACCACTAATAGATATATTCCAGGAGAGCAATTTCATAACAATTGTTGCTGAGATCGCAGGCTTTAATAAGGATACTCTCAAAATTCATGTGAAAGATCAGAAACTTACCCTGTCGGCCAAATCGAAAGACCGCCGGTACTATAAAAGTTTAAATCTTCCGAAGGTAGTGATTCCAGACATCATGTATACCAAATTCAAGAATGGTGTGCTTGAAATTAAACTTAAGAAAGCTGAAACAGCAATAAATAAAGAAGCTGATCAAAATGCCACATAAACTTAGAAAAATACGCAAATTTAGAGGCTCGAGAACACAGGGCTATGGTAGAATAGGTCAACATCGAGACAGTGGCTCTAAAGGAGCGAGAAAAGTTGGAAGACACAAGCATTTGTGGAGCTGGGTTGTTACTCATGCGCCCGACTACTTTGGTAAAAACGGGTTTACTTCACCTCAAAGCCTTCATCGCCACGAAAACACGATTAACCTCAAAAAGGTAGATGAAATAGCCAGAACAAGCCGGGGAGAAAAACCCAAAATTAACTTGAGTGCTTTGGGTTATACAAAGCTACTTGGAACAGGCGTGATCACTAAGCCTCTAATCGTTCAAGTGGCCTCATTCTCAAAAACAGCAGCTGAGAAGATCAAGGAAGCAGGCGGAGAAATCATAAGCTCCCAAGCTAATGGAGAGTAAAACTGCTAAATGCCCGGACGATTCCTCGGTCTCTTTAAACCACTCGGCAGAGTTCTGCCCGAAATTAAAAAGCCCGAGCGAAAAGTCAGTTTTAACGAAAAAATCTTCTGGACAGCACTTGTTCTAATTATTTTCCTTGTAATGACACAGATTCCACTTTACGGGGTTGCTGCATCCGCACAAGATCAGTTTAGTTCATTAAGAGTTATTTTTGCTTCCAACCGCGGAACCTTGATGGAATTGGGTATTGGACCCATCGTTACAGCCGGGTTAATTTTGCAGTTGCTTGCTGGTTCAAACATTATTCAATGTGATATGTCTGACCCTGAAGATAGGGGACTATTCACTTCTGCAAGTAAAGTATTCACAGTACTCCTTACCGCAATTCAGGCAATAGCATACATCATCAGCGGAATGTACGGCGCGATTTCTGGGCCAGTGGCGTTAGTTATTTTGCTTCAGCTTATTGGTACAGGCGTAGTAGTTATGTTAATGGATGAACTTGTCCAGAAAGGTTGGGGACTGGGCAGCGGAATCAGTTTATTTATCATGGCTGGTGTTGCACAATCCGTTGTATGGGATACGTTTTCGCCAAGTACAGGATTATTTGTAGGTTCTCTTTCAGCTTACTTGGGTCATGTTAACCCATTTAACGGCGCAAACGCAACGATAGTTTATATTTTTGGTTCAGTTAACGGAGTATATCCATCTTTACTTGGGTTCTTTGCTACCATCGGAGTGTTTCTCTTAGTTATCTACTTAAATGGAGTTAGAATTGAGCTTCCAATGAGTTATGCAGGATACAAAGGCTTTAGAAGTAAATATCCAATTAAATTGTTATACGTTTCAAACCTCCCAGTCATTTTCGCCTCAGCGCTATTTGCAAACGTATACTTTTTCACCCAATTGCTTTGGAGCCAAATGGGTCGACCTGCTCCTGGAACAAACCTTTTATTCCGAATAATAGGTGACTTCAATTTTAACGCAACATCAGGTAGCGTTACACCTGTAGGCGGCATTACTTACCTTGTTACGGCGCCAACAAACATTAATCAAGTAGCGCTTGACCCCTTAAGAGCTGCCGCTTATTTGGGCATTATTGTCGCTTTCTGTGCTGTATTCTCATTAATTTGGCTTGAAGTTGGCGGTTTGGGACCGGCAAAAGTTGCTAAGCAGCTTATGGATTCAGGCATGCAGATCCCAGGTTACCGAAGATCAGGGAGACCAATTGAGGCCGTCCTTAAACGGTACATTCCTGTGGTTACGGTTTTAGGCGGAATCATTGTAGGGTTGGTTGTGGGTATGTCGGATTTCCTGGGTGCGTTCGGTACTGGAACAGGCATCTTGCTATCAGTAGGTATAATTTACCAATACTACGAGTTGTTAATGCGCGAGAGAGCAGCCGAAATGTTCCCTGCATTCAGAAGAATCCTTGGAGACTAAAAATAACAAATTAAATCATCAAAATACGCTGATAATAAGCAGACATAAATGGCTTAGTTCCTTCTTGAGCTTCTTTTTTTTAGTGCACATGTATCTAAATGCAGAAGTTACCGCAAGCAATACAACCAGTGTTACGGTATCACTCGATGTTATAGACGGCAAATGCAACTAAAGAAATGTCGGCGACACAACAAGCGATGCAAGTGGAATGTTTACTTTCACTTGGAAGCCAGACATTGTAGGATCAAATACTGTTGTCGCAACATTCCACGGTTCACAATCGTACTATGGAAAATACGCTGAAACATTCTTTACAGCTGTTTCAGCACCAACATCAACCACAACATCAGTTGAACTATGAACAACTCAAACATGCATTATAGGCTTAGGCGTCGCAATAGTCGGCGCTTTGATAATGCTGTCTCTTAGAAAACGTCATAAACACTCAACAAAGAACTCAATCCTTTTTTCTTTTTTTGTTTTAAAATCGAACTTCTTTTAGTTAATGGAATTAGAAGGTGCTCGATAAAAAAGTTATAGCATTGTATTATGCTCTTTCTCTTACATTTAAATGTGTAGCATCATTTCTCGAACGACTGCAAATGTTAGCGAAGCGTCTCGTAGAGCTGAAGACTAAGAGTGGAAAAACCGTTCTGTTAACAAGGATCTAAGGCTAAGAGTAAAAACGGTTATTAACAAGGAAACAAGATACGCATACAAAGTTAAGAGGAAAAGGACGATGTCTATAGCAGTCACTTCATTACCGTTGGCTACAATCATAATTATGGTTATTTCAGCGGTAATTGCGTTCATAAATTCTGGAATAAACAGGGTTTTGATCAATTATTTTGTTGGATGGGAACAATATCGAGTCATGCAGAAAGAAATGGCTGAATACCGTTCCGAAACAATGAAAGCGATGCGGGCAAATGACAAAAAGCAAGTTGAGAAACTTAAGAAGAAAGAGTCACAAGTAAAAAATATGCAGGCTAAAATGGTTAAGCCTCAAATGGTTCAGTTCGGAATCTCTTTCGTTTACTTAATTGTCTGGTTTTTAGTTTTGACGCCCACATTTGGACCAGCCCCGATGGCTTTCATACCGGGTATTGGTACAATTGCTGGCGCACATCATGTTATTAGTGGAGTCGCAGGGTCTTCTATTCCTAATGCGATTCCTGTGTTCTATTGGTATCCAATTTGCTCGTTCTTCTTTGGGTTACTCTCATCGCGTGTATTGGGCATAATGCCCATTGAGCCTTAATACAGAACAATGGTGGCTCGCTAAATGGATCAAAATACGAAGTCCTTCTTTGTTGGCAAGAAAATAGTGATTTGCATTTCCGGAATGGCTGGAACAGGAAAAAGCACTTTGTCTAAAAAACTTGCAGAAAAATATACTCTAAAATGTTTTTCAGGTGGCGACGCGCTTAAGGAGCTTGCAAACGCAGAAGGTTATGATGCTTCCCGTCAGGGCTGGTGGGAAAGTCCCGAGGGATTAAATTTTCTTAATGAAAGGATAAGAAACCCTAAATTTGACCAGGCAGTCGATTCTAAGCTTCTGGAATATGCAAAACAAGGAAACGTTCTCTTAGATAGCTGGACCATGCCCTGGTTACTTAAGGGAGGCTTCAAAATTTGGTTAATGGCTTCCATAGAAAAGAGAGCAGCTAGAGTTGCCGAACGAGATAAAATAACAATAGGCGAAGCATTCGAAGTTTTGAAAGAAAAGGAAGAAAGAACAAAATCTATCTACAAGACGCTTTATGGCTTTTCTTTAGGTGAAGATTTTGCGCCGTTTGATCTGGTTTTAGATACCGATAATCTCAGTGCAGACGAGGTTTTTGAAGTTCTATGCAGAGTAATAGGTAATATGGTTATTTCCGTTCCTTCCTGATCTAAATTTGATTTGAAGATTTTCTCCCAGAACAGGGTTCCACAGAACTTAAAAATGCGAACAACAACTTAGACTTCTCTTTACAAACACAAATCTGGCGAGAAAGGAGACGAACAATTGAAAACTTTAAACTGCCTATTAATACTTCTGTTCTTAGAAGCAATCATTCTATGCTTTATTGCTTCACTGCAGTTTATTAACATTCAATCAACCGCCATGCTATTCATCTTCAATATACTTTTCATCACGCTAATTTCCCAGTTAAATGGAAGCGCACACAAAAAGATTTTCGTGCTAACAATAGGTAATATGATTGGTTTTTTCTGGAATCTAATTTTTCATTCCTTTTCAATAGTCGGTTATGATTCATTCGGTAAAGCATTCAACGTTTTCTATACTCTAATTTATCCTTTTTTAAAACTTATGTGGATAGTGCCTTTCTGGTCTTTCAGTTTAGGCTTTCTCCCTAAACAAACAAAAAGCGATTTGGCGAGTGAACAGTGTTAGTTGAATTTCTAAATTTTATTTTCATTTTTTTAACATCGATTATTATAATTTATTTGCTTCGACATTATATTTTTACTTTTACATTTTTAAGAAAATCAAAAAACAATTAAGCTTCCAACTTAAATTCGAATTTAAACTTTGAACCAACAGTTACCATCCTTATTCCCGCACATAACGAAGAAAATGTAATCGTCAAAATGTTAGATAAAATAACTAAACTATCTTATCCTAAAAACAAACTAGAAGTTATATTGATAGATGATGCATCCTCGGATGCTACGGGAAAAATTGAGGAGGAATATGCAAAATCATATGGTCTTATAAAAGTGCTTCACAGAGAAAGCAAAGTCGGCGGTAAAGGAAAGGCAGGAGCACTAAACGCCGGTTTGAAAGGTTCAAAAGCGGAAATCGTGATTTGTTTTGACGCAGATTATGTTCCAAATAATGAAATAATAACAAAGCTTGTAGAAAAATTTGCAGACCCAACCGTTGGAGCAGTGCAGGGCAGACCAGTTGTTTTGAATGAACCCCAAAATATTGTGACTCGATTAGTAGCATTAGAGCGAATAGGTGGATACAGAGTTGATCAAGAAGCACGGGATGTTTTGGGGCTCATTCCTCAATTTGGCGGTACAGTGGGCGGCTTTAGGCGGAGCATCGTTGAGAGTTTAGGCGGGTTTGATGAATCAATGCTAACTGAGGACACGGATTTAACTATCCAAATTTATCTAGCAGGCTACAAAATTCGCTACGCAGGAGATGCTGAATGCTACGAAGAAGCAGTAGATACATGGAAAGTATATTGGAGGCAAAGACACAGATGGGCAAAAGGTCACATGCAAGTTTGTTTCAAGAATGCATTCAAAGTTTTAAAAAGCAAGAAAATGAATACCAAAGAGAAAATTGATGGCCTTCTTCTTTTACATATTTATTTTATGCCCGTCCTAATTTTGCTTTCTTTCTTTATAGGAAGTTTGTTAATTTTATATGGCTCAGCGATTGCAGGATTACTTTGGTTTACCGTGCCTGTATCTTTTTACAGTTTCGTAGGTAACTACGCACCTTTTTTTGAGATTGGAGTTGGTGTTTACTTAGATGGACGAAGACATATTCAATGGTTGATGCCTTTCTTAATTTTTTCATTCTTTTATAACGTACTCATTTGCACAAAGGCTTTTTATGATCTATCGATCGAGAAATTGGTTGGCAGCACCAAAGGTGATTGGGAAAAAACTGAACATTTAGGAAAGGCAAATCGTTATATTAAGATTAAACGATAAGCTTGATAGATGCTAACGCTTCAGAATTTATCTTTGCTTGTTGTTCAGACGGCAATTGTAACAAGTGTTGTTATGCTTCTATTCTTACCAGCCATAGTGGAGCTAAAGAAACCTAAAGATTCAGGACCGAGATTAATCAAAGAAAACTTAGAGAGTGTAAGAATTAGCGAATTCATAACTGGAATAGTTGACCTTGAAGAAGAAGAGAATGATAAATCAACTTTAGGGCTTACCAATTTTCTTTGCCGGTTTCCAAATTTAGAAGTTTAATTTTATTTGAAAATAAGTTTTGCGTTTTTCCATTGGTCTAAAGCCAACGATAGATACCCTGATGGGCTTCCCTGAAGAGAATAGAAAACATAACATAAGTAGCTGCATTGTGCGCAATTATAGTACGTTTCCCGTAATTGATTAAATTCTTGACTGTTCCATTTTTTAGGCAAATCAAATATTGATGCAGCAAAATTGTGGCTATGGCATCCCGCAATTCTACCTAAATGGTCGACTACTAGAAAGTTGCTGAGCGCTTGGCATTTCCAGGTTCTACCTTCTTCATTATACAAGCTTCTTACAGTTTTCAGAAGTTTGTTAGTCATCAGAATTTTTTTATTTTTTCTCTTCATTTCAATCAAGGAATTGCAAAGTTTAACAATTGCTTGATTATCTTTTATGACGAACTCGTCGTTCGCGGTCCCAATCCTAAAAAGCTGTTTTTCATCAATTGAAACATCGTATGAATAAAGACAATACCAGACTGGGACTCCTTTTTGGGTAAAATAATCAGTAATATCCACTATTTCATAGAGATTCTTTTGCGAAATCGTTGGAGTAACACTGACGCCAATTCCTTCTTTATGAAGTAATTCAACGGCTTCCATTGACCTTTTCCACGCGCCTGGCACTGCTTTTATGGAATCGTTTTTTTCTTCATCTAAGCTATCAATCGAAATTGCAACAAAATCTACATTTCGTAACGAATCAATTTTTTTTGCAGCCATGCTTCCGTTATCACAAACAGTTGTAACAAAACTCTTGGAGGCATAATCAAGTATTTCGCCTATGTCATCCCTAAATAGCGGCTCTCCGCCTGACAACACAAGTTCAACTATGCCAAGTTTCTTAAGAATATCCAATCCTCTCTTTATTTCGTCTGTTTCAAGTTCCCTTGGATCTTGTTCTTTCCAGACGTTGCAACCTGCACAGCGGTAGTTGCATTTTCTTGTGATTAACCATTGCGCATGATGGGGCTTTCCGGGAGCAAGTGCACGCGTTGCTATTGATGCCGCTTTTTTTATTCCTGTCATCAAATAGGTTGTCACTAGCCGCTTTTTTGTTGTTAGTGTATCTTGGTTAGACCTATAAAAACAATTATCCGCGTTAACCAAATTTCTTTTTTTGATAATTAACTCAATTTTATTTGATACTAGTTAGGAACTGTTTTTAAGAATGATATTTCTGGTATTGCTAGGTTGGCTTCGCTCTTGTTGAGTGAGCACTGGTGGAGAAAAACGTGGCTGATGACGAGCACAGGAATCCAGAAATATTCACCGTTAAAGAAAATGTTCCTTTAGCGCAGCCTCCAGTAACCACTGAAGAAGTATTGACTCTGTCACCTGACGAGTTAATGACCCGTATGGCAACTTCGCCACAAGGGTTGAGTTCTGAGGAAGCAGAACGAAGGTTGAATGTTTATGGCACTAACGAATTAGCTAGAAAGCTAAAGCGATCTGCCATAGTTAGTTTTCTTCTTCATTTTAAAAGTCCTTTAATCATTATCCTTTTGGCAGCATCAGTTCTTGCAGGCGCCACAGGCGATATTCCTGACTTCAGCATCATATTCGTTATCGTATTAATCAGCGTTGGAATTGATCATTATCAAGAATCTAAAGCAGAAAACGCAGCTGAATTACTTAAAGAAAAAGTCAATACCACCGCTACGGTGCTTCGTGATAACATAAAACAAGAACTGAAACTTTCTCAGATTGTTCCTGGCGATATTGTTTATTTGTCAGCTGGAGACATTGCTCCTGCAGACAGCAGAATTATCGCTGCCAAAGATCTTTTTATTAACCAAAGTTCTCTAACAGGCGAATCTTTCCCAGTTGAAAAAACACCCAATAAGTTAGAATCTTTAAATCTACAATCAGGATCGATCACCGAATGGAATAATTACCTGTTTATGGGCACTTCAACCGTCAGCGGATCAGCAACAGCTGTTGTAATTAAGACTGGCGGATTGACAGAATACGGAAAAATAGCTAAGAAACTTGTTGCGAAAACCCCTGAAACTGAGTTTGAGCGTGGGGTAAAGGGTTTTAGTTATCTCATAATGCAAGTAACATTCGTGCTTATTCTCTTTGTTTTTATTGTCCTTGCGCTTTTTCATCGTGGCATATTAGAATCTTTGCTCTTTGCGGCAGCCTTAGCTGTCGGTTTGACTCCTGAACTTTTACCTATGATTATCACGATGAATCTTTCTAAAGGCGCTGTAAACATGTCAAAAAAAGGCGTTATTGTCAAACACTTACCTTCCATCGAAAACTTTGGCAGCATGAACGTCTTATGCACAGACAAAACGGGGACCCTTACTGAAAATCGAATATCTCTTGTAATGCATGTTGATATGGAAGGAAAAGATGATGACAAAGTTCTACTGTATTCTTATTTGAATAGTTATTATCAAACTGGCTTGAAGAGTCCACTTGATGAAGCAATTCTTATTCATAAAGAAATCAACCTTGAAAGCTACCAGAAAATCGATGAAGTTCCATTCGATTTCGTGCGAAGAAGAGTTTCAGTCGTAGTTGAAAAAGAACGACAGCGATTTTTCATAGCTAAAGGTGCACCTGAAGAAATTCTGAAAGTTTCAACATTTTACGAATTAGGCGGGCTCATTCACGATATTAGCGATGAAGCTCGAAAGAAAATTGAACAAAAATATTTTGATTTAAGCGCTGAGGGCTTAAGAGTTTTGGGGGTCGCATACAAAAAACTCAGAGAAGAGAAATCGGTTTACTCTGTTAACGACGAAACTGAAATGGTTTTTCTTGGTTTCACCGCTTTTCTTGATCCACCAAAACAGACGGCGAAGGAATCGATAGAGCTCTTAGCAAAAGAAGGAATAGAACTAAAAATATTAACTGGAGATAATGAGCTAGTAACCAGAAAAGTATGCGAGCAACTGGGCTTCGAAATTAAAGGAGTTGTTCTTGGCAGTGAAATGATTCAAATGCAGGATGATGCATTGGCTCGAGTGGTAGAAGAGGCTAACGTATTTGCTCGAGTAACTCCTGTCCAAAAAGATAGAATAATTAATTTGCTAAAAGACAACGGACACGTTGTTGGCTTCATGGGCGACGGAATCAATGACGCGCCTTCCTTGAAAACATCTGATGTTGGTGTTTCTGTTAATAATGCAGTGGATGTTGCAAAAGAAGCTGCTGATATTATCCTACTGGAAAATGATTTGACTGTATTAGCTCAAGGTGTTACTGAGGGCAGAAAAACCTTTGGCAACACAATGAAGTATGTAATGATGGGCATAAGCTCAAACTTTGGTAATATGTTCAGCGTAGCGGGAGCAGCATTATTTTTGCCCTTCCTGCCTATGTTATCAATTCAGATATTGTTAAACAACCTTCTCTACACACTCTCCCAAACAACAATAGCAACAGACCATGTCGACGAAGAATACCTTGAGCGCCCCAAGAGATGGGATATATCTTTCATCAGAAATTTCATGGTAGTTGAAGGTCCCATCAGCTCAATTTTCGATTATGCAACATTCTTTATAATGGTCTTAATTTTTGGCATTCCGCTGGGTGTTTCAGCCTCAGGGATTCCAAAGGCAACACTTTTCCAACAATCACAATTCCAAACTGCTTGGTTCGTGGAATCCCTTTGCACTCAAACCCTCGTAGTGTTTGTAATTAGGACAAGACAATCGCCGTTCTGGAAGAGCAGAATTGGCAAGTATTTAGCAATCAGCAGTTTATCAGTTGTTGCTGCAGCATTAGTAATACCCTATACACCGATAGGTCCAGTGTTTAAGTTTGCGCCTCTCCCACCGTTGTTTTATGTCTTATTGGTGCTGATGGTTGTTACATATTTGTTATTGGCCGAAGTAGTAAAGAAATGGTTCTATAAACGACATGCATACAGGATTGAGCAAACGCTTGTTCCGAAAAGAAAATCTTTCTATTTGAGCAGGAGCGCACGGTTGGTACAGGACACCGCTGCCGTCATATGTCTACGTCCGGAAAACGAGATTTCTTTCAATTCTCTAATTCAAGATTTGACAGGGAGTCTAAACTACCCCATTGAAACAGACAGGATTTATCAGAGTTTGCAACACCTACGTCGCGGTGGATTAATTGAGGTTGATTGGCATAATCAAGTAATCAAAAGAATACCGTCAATCAAAGAATATGTAACAAAACAGGTTATTCCGAGTAAAACTTGGCAATTGGCAATCGACGATTGGCTACGCATAAACCGCGCAATTCAAGAGAAATATGGTGAAACTAACCCTGAATTCCAAGACCTTCTAACGCCAAAGCCGCATTAAGACACTTCTTAGGCTTTTTGATAATTCATTAAATGAAGAGTTGATTTAATAACCCGATTTTTTCAACGCGACAATGCCATCCATATATGATCTGATAATGGTCTTGGCAGCATCTCCGCAGAGTCATCCTTGTGCATGAGTACGCGTTTATTTGGATTCGGGTTAAATTCGCCGATGACATCAGCATAAATGTGTTCTTGGCACAAAGCATCGACGATTTTAGATGCTGCTTTGGGCTCTGCTGCAATAAGAAGCGCTCCTGAACTTATCATCTGCAATGGATCAATCTCGTAGTAGCGGCAAATTTTAGCTGTTTCAGGTTCAACAGTGATCTTCTCTTCAAAAACTCTGATGCCCAAGCTCGCGGCATCCGCCATTTCATGAATACCGTTCAGGACTCCGCCTTCTGTAGGGTCATGCATAGCATGTACTCCACCTGACTTGTAAGCGGTTAACGCATCTTTAACTACGCTAATTTGATTGTAGAAGTTTTTGGCGTTTTCAAGAATAGTGCCATTGAAGACTTTTTTCAATTGTTCTTCTCGGTCAGTGGCTAATATGGCAGTGCCTTCGATGCCTGCGCTTTTAGTAAGAATGAGTTTGTCGCCGGTTTTTGCTCCTGCGGCAGTCACATATTTGCCTTTTTCTGTTAAGCCCATGACGCAGCCGACTACAATTGGATTCGTCAGTCCCGGGGTTGATTCGGCGTGTCCTCCAACGATGGCTATTCCGAGCTTTTTTGCGGCCGCATGCATTTGGGTGCTTATGATTTCGACGATTTTGCTGTCGGCGTTCTCGGGCAGGAGCAGGCATGAGAAGAAAAAGGCTGGTTCAACCCCGAAAGTAGCTACATCATTAGCGTTTATGTTAATGGCTTCCCATCCGATTCGTTCAACTGCACCTGTAATTGGGTCCATGGAGACGATTGCGTTTTTGTTTCCAACATCAAGTACTGCTCCGTCTACTCCTGCAGCGGGGCCCAAAAGGACTTCGCTACGTTCTGCGCCTAAATTTTTGAAAACCACTTCTTTTAAAATGTCTATGGGGATTTTTCCAAGAGATAGTTTCATAACTTAACCTTTGTTAAATCGAGCTTTTAAGCTGTGGGAAAACACGAAAGATCGTGTGCATCACAGGTACGGCGATTATTAAGCCGATGAACATCTGTACGATGTTGAAAGGGACTTCAACAAGTGCCAAAGCAAATGGGTATCCTAGAACAAGTGTTTCGTAGAAGAAATATCCTAAAACCATCTCAAACCCGCCAATAACAATAGCTATCGATGCGCTTACTGTGATGTTTTGAATCTTTCTGTTAAGTTTTTTGCTTAGAAAGCCAACGAGGAAACCCTCAATTGCTTTTATTGTAAAGGTTCCTGGCGCAAACTGTGCGGCTACGAGAGCATCTGCTATTGTTGCTCCTGTACCTGCTACTGCTCCAACGAATGGTCCAAAAAGTAGGGCTGCAATGTAAATGAGTGTCTCTCCAAGGTTGAAGTACCCGCTTGTAGCAGGGATAGGAATTACAAATAAAAGTGTAGCTGCTGCAACTAGTGCTGCAAAGATTGCGGCTGCTGCAATTTTGAATGCGGCAGATGGAGCAAAACCAGTCGAATCGGTCGTTGGGGTTTGTTTGTTACTCATTGTCTTCACAGTGTTATAGTTTCGTTAACAGGCGCATATAAAAGTGTAATCGCCTGATCAGTTTGAAGTTTCTGTTTTTTGCTAAATCCGTTGATGCCTGATTTTAAAAGATTTTAAAAGGCGGAAGAGGAAAATCTAAAAGGGAGTTCACTTAAAATAAATATGAATAAAGTGACTGTTATGAGTGCAAGTAACGTAAGGGAAGATCCGATTAAACTTCATAAACAAGCTATTTCGTTAATGGAAAACAGCAAATTTGAGGAGGCAAGAGACCTCTTCATTAAGACTGGTGACCTTTATTTCAAAGGCCAGAATTATTTTGGTGCGGCAGAAATGTATTATAAAGCTGGAGAAGCCGCTTTTGCCCTCAAAGACAATGAAAAAGCTGCGGAACTCTTCATGAAATCCTCTGAAATCTCATTTAGCAAGGCCTTTGACAGGTACGGCGTAAGTGCATTAGAATACGCAAGAGATTGCTACACAGCCTTGGGCAATCAAGAAAAAGCTGAAGAACTAACCAAGAAAATTAAGGAAGTAAACCAGAAACTCAATCAAAGTTCAGGTAGCGACGAAGAACAATCATTCTCCGTATTCTCCTAAACCCTTTCTATGAGCGCTAGAACCTGATCAGCTTACCTTTTTGTAGAAATGAATTTTTTTTTCTTTGTTTTGGTTGCTTTTCTAATTCGGGGCGTGTAGCATTTGCATACATCATCGTGTTTAATCGTGAATTATCGTGGCAGGCCCTCAATATTTTAAGGTCTAAAATTTGCACATTTTTGTTCAGTTTGTTTTGGGTTGTTTTTTGGTTTAAGTTTTGAAACGTTCCAGGATGCGTCTAGAATTGTCTAGAATTGTCCCGCATTGCCCCAAAATTCTAGTGAAATTTAACTAAATGAACAATTTTTTGGGAATTAATTAAATAAGCAACCCAAACTCTACTTCTATTCGTCTAGATTTATAGGTTAATCAAAGGTCTACATTATTCAAATCTCTCTCTGAACTTCTTGAAAAGGTCGAAGCGACAACGAAACGCTTAGAAATCATAGATTTAACCTCAAACTACATAAAAACTCTTACACCACAAGAAATTGAGCCAGCGGTAAGCATGATGGTTGGTCGCGCTTTTCCAAAATACAACCAAAAGACGCTCGATGTCAGTTGGTCTACCGTTACCGGGGTTTTAGAGCAGGTAAGCCAGCTTAACTGGGAACGCTTCAGAGAAGAAATGGCAACCACAGGCGATATAGGTTCGGCCACGAAAGCAGTTCTTGAAAAATCCAAAACAAGAAAACAAACCCAACTAAAACAAAAATTGCTCACAATAATGGAGGCTAGGCGAGCGTTCGAAGCTATCGCTCAAACATCAGGTGCAGGCTCGAGAGCCAAAAAAGAACTCCAAATCACTATTCTGTTTAGCCAAGCAACCCCAGTTGAAGCAAAATATCTAGTTAAAATCTTTACTGGCGAAATGCGCACGGGACTTCATGAGGGTTTAATGGAGCAGGCTATAGCCAAAGCTTTCGATGTACCGCTAAAGAAAGTGCAACATGCAGGAATGGTTTTAGGAGACATAGGCGAGGTTGCGGCAATCCTCAAAACCCAAGGATTAGCTGGATTAGAGAAGGCAGGTTTTAGCGTTTTTAGGCCGGTGAAGCTGATGCTCGCGCAAACCGCTCAATCGATAAAAGAGGCTCTGAAAGAGTTTAGTGGCAAAACCGCTTTCGAATACAAGTACGACGGTGCAAGAGTTCAAATCCACAAACAAAACGGCTCCGTTGAGGTTTTCAGCAGGCGACTCAGCAATGTCACGGAAAGCCTCCCCGAAATCGTTGAACTCATTAAACGTAATGTGGTCGCTAAGTCAGCGATCGTTGAAGGAGAAGTTGTCGCATTGGACAGTGCCGGTTATCCGATTGCGTTTCAGCATTTGATGCGTCGCTTCAAACGAACCCGAGACGTGGCCAGCATAGCACAGAAAATCCCTCTAACGCTTTACTTGTTTGATATTCTCTATCTTAACGGTGAAAGCCTAATTATTCAGCCCTACCATCAGCGAAGGCAAATCTTATCCGAGACTGCTGGAGAAATCAACTTGAGCAAACAAATCGTAACTGACAAAATCGATGAGGCGGGAGATTTTCTCAAAGAAGCTACAGCAGCCGGGCACGAGGGGTTGATGGCAAAGAAACTTGACAGCCCCTACATTCCTGGGTGAAGAGGCAAAAAATGGTTGAAAATAAAAACCGTCCTCGAAACTCTAGACCTTGCCATTACCGCCGCTGAATACGGTTATGGAAGACGCAAAAGTTGGCTCTCCGACTATTACCTGGCAGCAAGAGATCCAGAGACAGGCGAGTTTTTGGATCTGGGAAAAACTTTCAAAGGGTTAACCGATACTGAAATGGCTGAAATGACAAGACAATTAGAGGCTTATGCGATCAGGCGGGAGGGGCATCGTGTTGTGGTTATTCCTAAAATTGTAGTTGAAGTCACTTACAATGAGATTCAGAGGAGCCTCAAATACAAGAGTCAAATGGCACTGAGATTTGCTAGGATCACTCGAATCCGAGACGACAAAACACCAGAAGAAGCAGACACCATATGCAAAGTTAAGGAAATTTATGAGAAGCAATTCAAGACCAAAGGAAATTTTTCTGGAACTTAAATCTGTATCGTTTCTTGTTTTATATAACCTATAACGGAAAAAACAAGCAATTAAGCGCAAGTCTTAAAAAAAGATCAATGATACCCCTTCGGAAGAAAGGAGAAAAATATCAAATGAAAGCTAAAATATTGAATCTTTTAGTATTTACATTCATCATCGTTTTTGTTTTGTCCGCAGCAACCAATGGAGTCCACGCTGTTGGAGTAACAGCTACAATAACAGTGGGAACAACCCGGAAAATCTAGCATATGATCTAGGGAAAAGCGAAATCTTCGTCCGAATTACGGCGGAACTACAGTTTCAGTTATTTCCGACAAGAGCAATACAGTGACTGCAACCGTGACCGGGGGAACATCTCCATGGGGGGCAGTTTACGATTCTAGCAAGAATGAGGTATTCGTATCCAATTGGGGATCAAATACAGTTTCGGTGATTTCAGACAGCAATAATGCCGTTACCGCAACTGTTCCTGTAGAAAAGAATCCTTGGGGTTTAGCCTATGATCCTGCTAAAGGCGAAATTTTCGTTGCCAATTCTGGAGGCAACACAGTTTCAGTCATATCAGACAGTTCTTATACAGTTGTTGCAACCGTTACGGTGGGCGCCAATCCAACGAGTTTAGCCTTCGATTCTGGGACGGGCCAAGTTTTCTGTTCCAATGTTGGTGATAACTCGGTATCAGTCATTTCTGATACCGATAACACTGTTGTTGCAACTATTCAGGTTGGAAACTACACAGCTGGCTTAACTTATGACCAAGGATAAGATGAGATATTCGTGGCCAATTCTAACGACAACGCAGTTGTGGTTATTTCAGACGTCAGTGACGCAATTGTGGCAACTATAACAATGTCCTCCGCGAACGCTGATCCATATGACGTCGCTTATGATTCTGTCAAGGAGCGATCTACGTCGCAAATCATGGCGACAACACAGTTTCAGTTATTTCAGGTACTACCAATACTGTAACCGCAACGATAACCGTTGGAACCCTTCCTGAGTTTGTAACTTACGATTCTGTTAAAAATGAAGTATTTGTATCAAATTCAAACAGCAAAAGCGTTTCGATAATCTCATCTTCTGCTAGCTCGGCTTCATCACTAAGTACATCCAGCCCAACTGCTTCAGCCTCTTCAAGCCCAACTACTAGTCCAGCCGTACCAGAGTTTAACAATATAGCCTTCATTTCAGTAATCGTAGCTGTAGTTTTAGTGTCCTTGTCTGCGGTTGCATTCAGACAAAAAATGGAAACCGAAACTCTGATTAAGGAATAACATATCGGACAAACTATTGAAAAACGGGAACTCAAATGAGATTCCATACTTTTTATTTATATTATCTTACTTAATTGAACGTTTTAAGGAATTATGGAAAAGGCCCAACTAAACATGAGAAAGACCGTTCAACAAAATGATTTAAGAGTTGAACATGATTCAAGCAATCAAGCGAAAGTCTTAAATCTAAATCATAAATACCCCATCCCTGAGAAGGGGAGTGGGTATGTTTATAAGCGCTAAAGTTTGGAAACTTGCAGGTTTATTACTTGTCATGGTTTTTGCTTTTTCAGCAGCTAACTTGGTTCACGCTGTTGGAGTAACTCACACAATAACTGTAGGAACCTCTCCTACAGGTGTGGCTTATGATTCCAGCAAGGGAGAACTTTTCGTAGCCAATTCAGGTTACAACACCCTTTCAGTCATTTCTGATAGCACTAACGCAGTTGTTAAAACTATAACCGTGGGAACTTCTCCTACAGGTGTGGCTTATGATTCTAATAAAGGCGAGATATTTGCAACCAATCACGGGTCCAACTCAGTCTCAGTTATTTCAGATACCACCAATGCTGTTATTGCAACCGTGTCAGTTGGAACAACTCCCAGTAACCTAGCTTTTGACTCTAACAAAGGTGAAGTTTTCGTGGTTAATTCTGGGGATAACACGGTCTCTGTAATATCGGATAGTTCTAACAGCGTTGTTGCAACCCTCACAGTTGGAACAAATCCCAACAAGGTTATCTATGATTCAGGGATTGGAGAGATGTTTGTCTGCAATTCCGGTTACAATACAGTCTCGGTTATTTCAGATAGCTCAAATGCTGTAGTTGCAACAATAACTGTCGGGATCTCTCCCGCAGGCGCATCCTATGATTCTAATAAGCGTGAGGTATTCGTAGCCAATTATGGTTCTGGTGCTAATACAGTCTCAGTTATATCAGATAGCAATAATGCCGTCGTGGCAACTATACCGGTTGGAACCACCCCTTACGGCATAGCTTATGATTCTGGCACAAACGAGATTTACGTCTCAAATCACGGTTCCGGAACGGTCTCAGTTATTTCTGACAGCACTAATGCTGTGGTTACAACCGTAACTGTAGGAACCACGCCTTCGGGTGTAGCTTACGATGACAAGAAAGGGGAAATATTCGTAACAAATCTGGGCGCCAACACAGTCTCGGTGATATCAGATTCTTCCACGTCTGCTTCCTCTAGTCCGGATACATCATCGTCGCCGACTCCAGTTACCAATCCCACATCAAGTCCAACTCAATCGCCACAGCCTTCATCTTCGTCAGACCTCTTGCAACAGGTTTGGGTTCCCAGCCCAACTAATGCAATAGCTGCGGTCGGCGTATCTGCAGTAGTTTTAGGCATAGTTTCGTTGCTTTTTGCCGTAATTAGTAACCCATTGGGGAGTGTGGGTGGAGCAATCGGCGAAAAAACAAGAGACTTGATTCCTGATAAAATAAGAGAGTGGCTGGAAGAAGTAGTTGCTTCTAGACGTAAGATAGATGCAAAAGATAAAACTGGGTCAGTTTTCAAACCTACCAAAACAGAAGCTTTAGCATACATAATTTTGATCGTTTTTCTAGCAATTTCCTTCGCATACGTCAAAGTCATAACTCTAAGCCAGATTTGGCTTTTACTTCCAGTTTTCTTAGCAACAAGTGTAATCGTTGGGTTTGTTCAAAAATTCTTTTCCATAGCATACCTGCGAAGCAAAGGCGTATGGAGTGAACACTCGATATGGCCATTAGGTCTAGTTCTTTTTCTTTTCACAACCTTTGCATTTAAAGTTCCATTCTCTTCACCAACTCGAAGCGTAAACTCCAAAAAATACACGGAACACTTGGGCGCTATGGTTGCTGCCTCTGGGATTCTTATCAGCTTAGCCTTCGCTGGAATATTCTTCTTGTTGTTGAAGGTCGGTTTACCAGCTATTGGAGATGCAGGTTTGTCAATGTGTGTGATCGGCTCTTTCTTTGGTACTTTCCCAATATCACCTATGAGTGGAAAAGACATTTTTAGCCACAGCAAACGTCTATGGGCAGGGCTTTTCGTCGCTACCTTAATTATCTTTGTCGCCTGGATTCTATTGATATAACAAACTAAGATAGGTTGAATTACTGCCTAATTCTCATTTTCTCATTTTCAAGCAGATATCTTCCGTATTTTGGAATATCTAAACTAATTATCAACTTTCACAAATAATTGTTAATAACGTAATCGTTAGCAACAGCATTGGGACAATCTATTTTGAGTTAATTCTTATAGCGTAGATGTTATGGAAAAGAGCGTTTGAGAAGAGTGCAGTCTTTGCTCTGTCTTCTCTCTTTTGCCTTACTATGTTACCGAATCTTCCTCTGTCTGAAGAAAAACCGTTTTCACAAAGATTCCCACAGAAATATTCTGAAAGAAAACCAACCTGCGAAAAAGGTCCAAACGTAACAATTCAAAAAACTGTAAGAAAACATAACTCGAGGCGGAGTTATTTCTTATTTTTTTTCTTTCTGGTCAGATTAGACGAAATTAAAATCTCAGAAATATAACACCAGATGGCTTATTCCAAAATCAATTAGCTCTTTCACATAATATGAGAATCAAATGTCTTTAGTCTTAATTCATTCTGGGTTTTATGAAAATCTTGTATTATTAGTGAAAATCTCAAATTAGTTTAAGATAATGCAAGCGAGTAAACGAAAGCCTTAAATCTATTTTGAAACTACCCGATTCGAAGGAAGAGAAATGACTATGAAAATTGGAGTTTCGAAACTTCTCGTTTTATTATTGATTGCAATTTTTATTTTGTCAACAGCTAACATGGTTAAAGGCGTGGGAGTAACTGCAACCATACCGGTCGGAAACGCCCCCTCAGGTGCTGCTTATGATTCCTCCAAAAGCGAGATATTTGTAGCCAATGGCCAAGACAACACTACATCTGTTATATCTGATAGCACTAACACCGTCGTTTCAACTATTCCAGTTGGAGGTTACCCTTATGGTGTAGCTTATGATTCTGCATTGAGCGAAATATATGTGGTCAATTTGTATAGCAATTCTGTATCAGTCATATCAGATAACACAAATACTGTCATTGCCACAATACCCGTAGGAGTATCTCCCTATAACATAGTTTATGACCCTGCAAAGAGTGAATTATTTGTAGCCAATCAATACGACAGCACTGTCTCCGTTATATCAGATAAAACTAATACTGTAGTAGCAACAATAACTGTTGGGACCGATCCTTTTGGCATCGCCTATGATTCTGGCAAAAGCGAGATTTTCGTAGTCAATACAAGCCCCGACACTAAAGACTACTCGCTCTCAATAATATCTGATAATACCAACACAGTAGTTGCAACTGTGTCTTTGCCGGGTAGTCCTCAATTCATAGTCTACGATTCTGGAAAAGGCGAGATATTCGTAACTAATAGTGCTGTTATCACAGTTATTTCAGATAACAATAATGCAGTGGTTGCAACTATTTCGGACTTGAACTTTGAAGTGCAAGTTGACGGATTAATTTACGATTCTGGAAGCAACCAAGTGTTCGTAGCCCTTCATCAAAGCAACGAAGTCACAGTTATATCAGACAGCACAAACAAAGTGGTTCAAACCTTAACCGTAGGTCATCTACCTTGGGTAGGAACCTATGATCCAGGAAATGGAGCAATTTATGTTACTAATGGCGGAGATAGCACTGTATCAGTAATATCAGGTCCTCCAACAACATCAACAACATCAACAACGCCAAACTCAAACCCAGGCTCAACTAACTTCGGATCAATTCTCTGGATTATCATAATCATAATAATAATCATACTATTGATCATCATAATCTTCATATGGCTCAGTCGCCAACGCAAATTCACAGTCACGGTACAAAACTCGAAAACGCAATCGCCAATTTTTGGAGCAAATGTCATTACCAGCGGACAACAAGATCTAACAGGCACCACCAATAAACAAGGGCAAACTGTTTTTAACGACTTCAAAGACGGCGATTACTCAATCAAAGCCAACGCCACAGGATACAATCCATCAACGCCTATTTCGGTTTCAGTGAAAAACAAAACTGAAGTCAGTATAAACCTAAAACCATCTCTTTCAGAGGAGTCAAAAGCAGATAACACTGGAAATGGCCCTGACGGCGAAGACAAATCAAATTCAAAAACTCCTAACATCGTGGTCCAAGAATCAAATAATCAAACACAACCAAGGCAAACCATTCAACAACCTAAAGTTCAATTAGTCGATGAGACAGCACAAGGCACACCTCCTTCATTCAGTCAACAAGAAGCAAGCGAACAACAAGGTTGGAGCCAAGACAGAATTAACCAAAATATCAAAAAGTTCCAGGAGAAAGGAGCCATCAGCCCAGAAACAGCCATGACAGCCAAAGAACTCGGTTTGTCACGAATATTCATAAGGTTCATGGAAAGACGCAAAGGACAAACAAAACTCTTCAAAGAAGTAAATGGAAAATACTATCTCGACCAAGAAGCTCTTGAAGAAAGAAAGCAATAAAGCGAAGCCAAGAATAAAGCTAAAATGCAGTAATCTTGAAATCATTCGAAAGAAAAATAACAATAGCTATAGTGCCATTTTTTTGTTTTGGGTTGTTTTTTAGTTCAGAGCTTGAATCCTTTGTAGGTAAGTTCATTATTAGACATTATTAGACAATTCGATAGTGACTCCCAAAAACCTTATCAAAGTTGTATGTTCAGGGGGTGGCTTGGTCGTAGACGTTTAAGTAGCTACTATTTTAAATAGTAGCTTTGACATCTTAAAACCTCAAGGACCTCTTATGATAAACCAAAAACCTACGCAGCAAGTGCTAAAATGGCTACTCACCACAACAAGAGGCGGCAACACCCGAACACAAATACTCAAAACCCTCAAACAAACACCACAAAACACAAACCAACTAGCCACCCAACTCAAAAAAAGCTACAAAACAATAAGCCACCATCTAACAGTCCTCGAAAAACACAAGCTAGTAATCCCCATGGGCGACAACTATGGCACCACCTACTTCCTATCACAAACTATGGAAGAGAACTACACCCTATTCCAAGAAATAATAAACACAAAAAAGACAATAAAAATGGTACAAAAATGATATTTCAATTGGTTTGGGTTTTGTACGGTTCTATTATTACATTCATTTCTATAATATCTTCAAATTCCAATTTAGTTTGCTTTTTTCTCTGAGCAGCAATAGAGCACGCTTCTTGCACCGTCATATCATTACTAAGTGTAACCTGCATGTCTCCAATTAAGTAAGGTTTGTTTTGTAACTTAGAATCAGGGACGCAGATGCACATTGGTTCGTTTGTGATGCCCCCCCCCAGATGTGGGGCTTCCTTCTGGCAAAGAAAGTCCGCCCTTGAAAGGAGAAAGGAGATTAAGCTTGTTCGAGGGGTTTACTGGCGGCGGCTTGGTGTGATAATAAACTTGTTGGGTGTTTTCTGAGATATTGGGCTGGGGTTAGGGGCTATGGTTTTTTGTTGTTTTTCTTTCGGTTTTTGTCTGCCTCCATGGTGCTTTAGCTACTATCAATGGTAGTAGCAATATGGTATAAACTTTTTTCCAATTTCACACCCATTTTATCCCTAATCCCGCATCGTTAACAGCAACGCTGACGTTACAAATTGTTAAAAAGAGAAACGAACCGGAATAGCCGTCGTTTTCTATTTTTCTGTTTCTTTATTTATCTTGTTCAGAAGCCTTCGCAGGATTATGCTTGCAGCTTTTTTGTCGAGGGGTTTGTTTTCATTACCGCATTTTGGTGAGTAGATGCATGAGGGGCAGCCGTCCTTGCATTCACAGTTGTCGATTAACTCGAGGGTTTTTTCAAAGAGAGGTTTGATGTTTATATAGAGAGTTTCTGATATGCCTATTCCGCCTTCAAAGCCATCGTAAATGAAGATCGTTGGATTGCCCGTATCTGGATGTAGAGGTGTTGATAAGCCGCCGATGTCCCATCTGTCACATATCGCAAAAATCGGCGACATAGCAATCATAGCATGTTCCGCCGCGTGTATTCCTCCATCAAAATCGAGTCCTCGGTCTTGGATTTCTTTTTTGATTTCTTCTGGAATAATGAACCACATACCGACGGTTGAAAAGGACAGGGGTGGCAGATTAAGTGGTTTTCTCTCTACAACTTCGTCATATGATTTTGTTATGTAGGTATGATAAAATTCTGTGGTAAGTAATTCACCTAACCCCACTTGAATGCCGATTTGTTTTTCTTCGAAGGTTTTCTTTATGGCAACGTTAACAGTTTTTAGTGCTTCCGTGTAGTAGTTGACGTTTTCTTGTGTGACTTTGGCGGTTAGTTTGTTTAGGTCTAATTCTTCGGAGATGTATGTTTCTCCTTGATGTAACAAGACTGCGCCTTGGTGTGCTTCTTCGTAGGCTTTGTTTAAGGTGAGGGTTTCGAGTATGGTTCCGTTGCAGGTTACTGTGACGGTTTTGTCGGAGATGCTCTCTAACGTTACAACTTCGCTGGGTCTTGCTGTTCCTGAGTAGACGTATCCTCTTGGGGTTTTGCGGATTAGGTTTTGTTGTTCCAATGCATGAATGCTTTCTTGGAAAAGTTCGGGGAAATATTTTTTGTCGGCTTCTGTTAGCGGCAGCTCACTTGCTGCACACATGATGTGTCCCAGCGAGATGTAGCGGTTATGCAGATCGATTATGGCTTGTTCATGTGGTCTGCCAAAGAAGTCGTCTGGATGTTTCATGAAGTATTGGTCAAGGGGGTTTTGGAAAGCAACTAACGTTACAATTGAGTCTGCATTGGTTCTGCCTGCTCGTCCCGCTTGCTGCCACGTAGATATGACCGTTCCAGGATAACCCGAAATAATCACTGAATCCAAAGAGCCAATGTCAATCCCAAGTTCCAACGCGTTAGTTGAGACAACGCCGATTAGGTTTTTGGTTTTTAAACGATTCTCTATTTCTCGCCGCTCCTGAGGCAGATAGCCTGCCCTATATGCGGTAACAGAGTTAGCCAGTTTTGGTGATCGTCTTCTGAGTTCTTCTTTAGTCCATCTTGTTATGAGCTCCGCCATTTGTCTGGAGGTAGTAAAACAAAGAGTTTGTAGGTTTCTTGTAATGTTGAGAGTTAGGAGATCTTTGGTTTCTTGATGAGTCGATCGGCGAGTGGTGTTGGTGTTGTCAATGAATGGTGGATTCCAGAACAAGAATGATTTTTTTCCTCTCGGGGCGCCGTCGTTTGAGATGATTTCAAAGTCTTTTCCTGTTAGTTTTTTGGCGTGTTCTTCTGGATTTGCAATGGTAGCTGATGATAGGATGATCTGTGGGTCTGCATGGTAGTAGTTACATATTCTAATGAGGCGTCTTAAGAGCATGGCTACGTTTGAGCCGAATACGCCTCGGTAAACGTGGGCTTCGTCGATTATGATGAATTTGAGGTTTGAGAGAAAGCTTCGCCATTTGTAGTGCCATGGAAGATATACGTGGAGCCCATAGGGGTTGCTTAGAATGATTTTGCTGTTTTCTCGAATGCTTGCCCTTTGACTTTGAGGTGTATCACCATCGTAAACATTGGGAAAAGCTTCAACGCCAGTTTCTTTTTCGAGTTCTCTTAGTACCTTTAGTTGGTCATTTGTAAGTGCCTTAGTTGGGTAGAGGTATAGTGCGGTTGCTTTGGGGTCTTTTGTTAGGGCTTCGAGAACTGGAATGTTAAACGCTAAGGTTTTTCCTGAAGCAGTTGGAGTAACAATCACTACGTTTTTGCCCTGTTTCGCTTTGTTTATCGCGTCAGCTTGGTGTGAATAAAGATGGATGTTTCTTGTTACTAGACAATTTTGAATGTTTTCAGGTAGAGCTTTTTCGAGTTCCCCAAAGCATGCTTCTTGCAGAGGAATTGTTTGTACGTGTACAATCTGTTTTTTGTAACCTTGCATATGCTTTATGCTTTGGATAAAGTCTTCAATCAAGATTCCATTCCTCGTAAAGCCGAGAGAAGAGAGTACCTAGTGTTAGTAGGTCTTGTTTGTTGTGTTCCACGATTGCAACTAGTGGTCCTGGGTTTTTGGTTCTTAGGTAAGTGTCGTAGAAGTGGGGAACTAATGCTCCTGGAATGTTGATGTCTCTTTTGATGCCGATGTATTTTTCCACGGTTTCTAGTTTGCAGTCGGAGAGTTTGTGTCGCAGTGCCCGTCTGGTGAAGTGTAGGACGTCAAAATGTGTGTTGTCAAGAGGCGCGTCTAAACCGTAGTATGCTAATCTTTGTTTAATGTATGGAATGTCGAAGCTTCTGCCATTGTAAGTTATAAGTGATAAGTGAGGTTCAAGCTGTGAAATAAGAGCCCAGATAGCGCCTGGTTCATCTTGGATATCTCTTAGCAAAAACTGGCTTGTACAAACCTGCGTTTTTTTTGGTTTCGCTATACCCAGCAGAATAATAGGTCGTTCGGAGAGCCCCAACGTTTCAATGTCAACTATGGCGAAGTCTTGATCTTGATAGAATCCTGCTAAATAGTGCAGTAGTGGGTGGGATTTTGGGAATCGTTGACAAAGCCATTTCTGGATTAAGGGGATTTCTTGTTTGTCTACTATTTTCATAAAGTTGTAGGCTTGTTTTTTCCAAAGCGGGTGATTCTGGAGTTCTTCTATAGTATTGTAGCCTTGCTGCTTTAGGGTTTGTTCGCGAGCTGGTCCTATTCCAGGAAGAGCTTTCAGGTCTGCTATAATTTGTCGTCTGCTTTCCTCGTAAGATGCTTTTTTGAAGTTAGAAGCGCAAGAAGCGGAGATTGCGTAGCATTCTCCCTGTTCGTTCGAAATTATCTTTCCCGCTATTGCTTCTTCAAGCGGTTTGTCTTTGTACTGTTTGGCGAGTTTCTTTTCAAGTTTGAGCGCTTCGTCGTATTCGTTGCTCCAAATCCAGCTTTCAGCCGCCGATTCGAAAGGTTGCTCTTTTGTCTTTTCCTTATCGGAAATTACTTCATACTCTTTTGAACGCGTTATCCTTCCGCTGAGACTTTCAGCCGCCCTCGTTAACGCGATTTTTTCTCTAAACGAAACCTCTGATTTAACCTCACTTGACTCGGATGACGAACCTTTGTTCTCAAAGCTTTTTTGAGATAACATTTGAACATAACGATCATCTCTAAAATTACGCAACAAGAAAGAACCACATACCCTGCAAAACCTGCTCTGCTCATACTCAAGGTTCGAATAAGTTTTACTGCATTTTCTGCAGACGTATTCAATTGGCAATTTATGTTCTGCTTTAAATCAACTCAATGATTATAAAAGTCATTCTTTTGTTTGTCCAGAAAATCAGTAAGGTTCTATTTTGCTGATGTTGTTGTTACAATTTTTTTGTTTGTGTTTTAGGTTGATTCCTTGATTTAGGCTTAAATTTGGTTGCAGGTTGAGGGCATTTTATTCTTTTTTAATAGTTTAATCTATTTCAATCCAGTTTAATCTAATTCAGTGGCAAATAATCCCCCATAGATTACCAATATTATGTGCCATGCATGGCATATTTTTTTCAGTTTGGTTTGTTTATTTTCAAGAAGAACAACAACAGTTGGGATTGCAATTTTTGATCAAGCGGGTTTGGGTTGCTTTTTGTTTAGTCTTTATGAAATTATTAATTTGTAATTTAATGTGTGTTGGAAGAATTACTGGTGTTCCACAAATGTTTCTTTTGCAGCTTCTTTTTTCATATAGGCTTTGAGTTTTTCGGGATGTATACAACTCTTCTGATCAGGGCAATACTTGCTTGTATGAAAAGTTAGAAGCTCGGAAAGCGGGGCAAAAACCTCCATATTCAAAGAGTAAAACGTCTCTTTTCCAGAATCTTCTGAATGCAATAGTGAAGAACGTTCCAGCAGTTTGAGGTTGCGAGCGATTAGGGCTTCATCCTGTTCTAAAGTCGCTGAAGTACCTGAAATGGTTTTAGGACCCTCCCTTAGAACATCAATAATTGCAAGACGCGTTCTATTCGCCATTGCAGAGAAAAACAAATAATATGCTTCGTTAGAAAAACTTTCCATTTTGATTCACCACAAAATCCTAAACAAAATTTGGTCACCGTGATACTTTAGTTTTGCTTAATCTTACTCATCTTGCTTTTTGAGGTAGAGCTTTTTGCTATTTTGTTTATAGAATATTCATGATTGAGGCTACTTTACAGTCTAGTCAGGACGAAAGCTGAGCGTGCTGGCAGATAGAGGCTGAGTATATTTTGACTTTTTCCTTCAACGTCATTATAAATGGTAAAATGAGCTTGCTGGGCGTCCAACCGATTGTGTCCTCCGTATTTTGGTGCATCAGAGTCTAGAGTCATCCGGTATTTTCCAGGAGGTGCTTCAAATCGATAATCAGTAAATGATTGATGGGGATTAAAATTGAAGGCAAAAATCAGATCAGCCCTTTTGAAAATGATTACTTTTTTTGTGGAATCCTCATTCAGGAGTTGTTGGATAGGTGTTTCAAGTAGGTGGTGTGTTTTGGCTAGGGCAATCATGTCGCGGTCAAATCGGGATAATAACTGGTATTTTAATTGGTTGTCGTCTGCGAGGTGCCATTGTCGATGAGCGTGTTTGAATGACCAGTTGTTTCCTTCGCGGGGAAAATCTATCCAGTCTGGGTGGCCGAATTCGTTGCCCATGAAGTTTAGATATCCGTTGCTGGCTGTGCTTAGGGTTATCAGGCGGATCATCTTGTGCAATGCCATTCCGCGGGCGACCTTAGCGTTTTCATCATCAATTCCCATGTGAGGGTACATGTCTTCGCCGATTAGTCGGAAGATAAGTGTTTGGTCTCCCACTAAGGCTTGGTCGTGAGATTCGGCGTAGCTAATTGTTTTCTCATTTGTTCTGTGGTTAGTAAGTTCAAACCAAAGGTGACTGGAGGGCCAGTCTTCATCTTTGTAATCTTTTATTAGACGGATCCAGTAATCAGGCACACCCATTGCGAAGCGATAATCAAAACCGAACCCGCCCTTTGACTGAGGAACAGCCAAACCAGGCATGCCGCTGACGTCTTCAGCTATAGTCATGGCGTCAGGGCGTATATCATGAATCACCCTGTTGGCTAGAGCCAAATAGGTAAGGGCTTCTTCATCCACGCTGCCATCGAAATAATCGTTGTAAGAAGTGAATACTCTCTTAAGACCATGTTCAAGGTAAATCATACTGGTGACGCCATCAAACCGAAAACCGTCAAAGCGGAATTCGTCTAACCAGTATCGGCAATTGGAAAGTAAAAAATGCAGAACCTGAGGTTTGCCATAATCAAAGACACGTGAATCCCATGCCTTGTGAAATCCTCGTATGCCTTCATGAAAATACTGAAATAGTGTCCCGTCGAAGCGACTTAAACCTTCCACCTCGTTAGACACAGAATGGGAGTGGATTAGATCCATGCAGACACTGAGTCCTTTCGCATGTGCAGAGTCGATTAATAGTTTCAAATCCTCAGGTGTTCCGTACCGTGATGAAGCTGCGAAAAAGCTTGATACTTGATATCCAAATGATCCATAGTAAGGATGTTCCTGAATAGCCATTAGCTGTAACGTGTTGTAGCCGGCGGCGACGATTCGCGGAAGAACCTTGAATGTGAATTCTTGGAAGGTTCCGATTTTTTCTTCTTCCTGCGCCATACCAACGTGGGCTTCGTAAATAATAGGTGGCTCTTCAGATCGCTTGAAATTAGTTTCTTTCCAACAATATGATTTAGGAGGTGACCATACTTGCGCGTTGAAAATCAACGTTTTTGGATCTTGCACAACCCGTCGAGCGTATGCTGGAATACGATCGCCTTCGCCCCCTGCCCAATGAACACGGAGCCGATACAAATCGCCATGCTTGAATTTATCGACGGTCAGGTGAATTTCCCAGACGCCAAAGTCATTGATCTTTTGCAGCTCAAATTCTCGGCTCTCTTGCCATTTACTCATATCACCGATCAAATAAATCGCTGTTGCATTTGGCGCCCATTCACGAAATACCCATTCTCCTCTTTGAAAATGCATGCCGAAGTATTCATGTCCAGATGCGAACTCTGCTAAGTTCATTTTACCTTGTGTTAGGCGATGCTCTGTTTCTTCGATATTTTCCAATCGGCGTCGAATCTGATCAGAAAACGAAGCGAGGTACGAATCGCTATTTAGCAGGCGAATTAATCGGTTTTCAACATCACTCATCAAAAAACCTTGTACTGCTCAAGTTGCCTAACGATTTCATGGAATATACTCTGCAACAAGCTTCTCTGTTTGGTCTATAGACAGATAATCGGATAGATACAACTGAATAATTTCTCTGAGAGCATTTCTTCGCAGTTCTTTGTTGTATTGGTTATTTGACGCATTGTTGATTCCGCTATTTTGGTTGTTGATGTCACTGCATGGATTGTTGATGTCGTAATTCGGATTGTACAAGTCGCTTTTTGGATTATTTAGGCAACTATTTGGATTGTTGTCTTTTGTCTTTAATTCTTTGACAATTCGTCTAAATAGTGAACCAATTGTTACAGGCATAAAATATCTACCTTGGGATTAATCTACTGTTAAGGCAAGACATTCTTATTAGTCTATTACAGGACGCTTGATTATTCCAGTGCAATCTTCATTTTTTCAAATTAGTGATTCGTAGATTTTTATTGTCTCGTCTGCAGCTTTACGCCATGTGAAGTATTCTATTACTCTTTTGCGTCCGTTTTCACCCCATTTTCTGGCTTTTTCGGGGTTTCGCAGTGTCTCTTTTATTCCCCAGGCTATGTCGAGGGGATCTTCGCCGTTTATGTGCACGCCGTTTTGGTCAGGGCCGGAGCTTAGTACTTGTTCTCTAAAACCTACTACGCCCCGTGCGCCTACGACGACTGGTTTTTCCATTGCCATGGCCTCTAAGGATACAATTCCAAATGGTTCGTATACAGATGGAAATATGCATACGTCAGAAGCGGCGTAATGCAGGATTCTCTCGGGTTCAGAAACAAAATCAAATCGGCAAGCTACGTTATTTTGAATGTTTAACCTGTAAGCTGCTTCAGTTATTATTTGTTCGTCCCCTTTGCCTAGAATTACGAGTTTGGTGTTAGGATATTCCTTCAAGACAGAGGGCATTGCTAGCACAAGGTTTCTAGCGCCTTTTACCCAAGATA
>Ga0182021_10000596_pt1 | contig 39372 bp, 32 predicted proteins | sample 612E3MmetaG_FD_120493 | JGI IMG/M metagenome (GOLD analysis project Ga0182021, IMG submission 120493) | Permafrost microbial communities from Stordalen Mire, Sweden - 612E3M metaG (Illumina Assembly) | ecosystem: Environmental > Terrestrial > Soil > Wetlands > Permafrost | place: Sweden...
CGGGCCGCCGACAAGGTGGCTTTGAGTTCGGTGGGATGGTGGGCGTAGTCGTCCACGATGGTCACGCCGTCCTTCACGCCTTTGAGCTGGAAACGGCGCAGGGCCCCGGTGAAGCCTTCGAGGGGCGCCACGATGCGATCGGGAGCCACCCCCAGTTCGACCAACGTGGCGAAGCAGGCCAGCGCGTTCAGCACGTTGTGCTTGCCCGGGACCTGCAAAGTGACTTGAGCGAGCTTCCGGTCGCCCTTCCAGACCTCGAACCCACTTCCCACCCCGCGCGGTGCGACGGCCCGGGCCTGGTAGACCGCGCCCGAGCTCTCCATGCCGTAAGAGACCGCCCGGCAGGGTACGCCCTTGGCCAGCCCCGCCACCCGGGGATCGCCCGCGTAGAACACGAAAAGCCCGTCCGCCGGGAGTTTGTCGGTAAAGCGCTTGAAGACGCGTTCGACGTCGTCGACGTGCATGTAGTGGCTGTGATGGTCGAGTTCCATATTGGTGAGTACGGCCACCTCGGGGCTGAGCAACAGGAGCGAGCCATCGGATTCATCCGCCTCGCACACCACGAACTCGCCGTCGCCGTGGCGGGCGTTGGAGCCGAGGTCGTTGAGCTCGCCGCCCACCAGGAAGGTGGGGTCGTAGCCGGCGTCCACCAGCACCCGGGTGATCATTGAAGTGGTGGTGGTCTTGCCATGGGTACCGCAGACCGCGATGCCCCGGCCGGACTGCATGAGCCAGGCGAGGGCCTGAGCGCGCTTGACGACGAACATGTTCCGCCGCCGGGCTTCCATCAACTCCACGTTGTGCGCCGGGATGGCGGACGAGATGACCACCACGTCAGGTCCGTCCAGGTTGGCGGCCCGGTGGCCGATGGCCACGCTGATCCCGGCGTTCTCCAGCAGAGTGACGTACCGGGAGGGCTTCAGGTCGGACCCGGTGATCCGGTAGCCCCGTTTGTGAAGCACCAGCGCGATGCCGCTCATGCCGGCGCCGCCGATGCCCACGAAATGCACGCTCCGCAGTCCCTCAGGCGCGGGGATGCTGATGGTGTCGATATCTAGATCAGTCATGGCCCCTCTCCGCTCGCGCGGCGACCAATTCTACTACCACATCAGCGATGCGGTCGGCCGCGTCAGGGCGGGCCAGCCGCAAAGCGGCGGCCCGCATTTTCTGGTTCGTGCCTGGGTCGAGAAGGGTAGTAACCGCCTCGGCCAGCTTTTCTGCGTTCAGTTCTGCATCGGGGATGTAGAGCGCCGCGCCCTCCGCCGCCACCATCTTGGCGTTCACCGTCTGGTGGTCGCCGGCGGCAAGCGGGTAGGGTACCAGCAAAGACGGCACACCGCGGGCGAGGATCTCCGCGACGGACCCGCCGGCCCTCCCCACCACCGCGTCGGCGGCCGCTAGGGCCAGGGGGAAGTCGTCCAGGAAGGGGAAGGCCTGGTAGTCCTTGTTGGCTCCCTCCTCGGTGAGCAATGCGGCCACGCCGGCGTACTCCCGCTCGCCGGTGACGTGCAGGATCTGGAAAGGCGTCGAGCCCTTGGCCCAGGCCCCGGTGGCCGCCCGGTTGAGCGTGCGCGCGCCCAGGCTGCCCCCGAACACCACGAGGACCGGCCGGCTGCCGTCCAGGTTGAAGCGGGCGAGCCCCTGCTCCCGGGTGGCGGCCAGCATCGCGGGCCGCAGCGGCCGCCCGGTGTACACGAACTTGCCGTGGTCCAGGTCGGGCCGCGGGAACGACAGGCAGACCTTGTCCACCAGCCTGCTGAGGATGCGGTTGGTCACGCCCATGTGGGCGTCCATCTCCACGGCCACAGCCGGGATGCCCCTCACCGCCGCCTCGGCGACCACCGGTCCGGAGGCGTAGGCCCCCACTCCCACCACCACGTCGGGCTGGAAGGAGCGGAGCAGCTTCCAGGCGTCCACTCCGGCCAGCGGGATGGAGCCCACGGTGCGAAGCGTAGAGACTCCCAGTTTGCGGTGGAAGCCGCGGATGCGCACCAGGGAGAACGCGTACCCGGCCCGCGGGACCAGGTCCCTCTCCATCCCCCGCTCGGTGCCGCAGAACGCTATCTGATGACCACGGGCGGCCAAGACGTCAGCGAGCGCCAGCGCGGGCACCACGTGCCCGGCCGTCCCACCTCCGGCGATCAATACGCGTGACATTCGAGTACCTCTCCCCTTCTGAAGGTGCCGCCACATCCCGTGACCGTCTGCACACCGAAAGGATCAACCCCACGGCGGCCAACATCACGATAAGGCTGTTGCGGCCATAGCTTATGAACGGAAGCGGGACCCCGGTGAGCGGAAGCGCACCGATGACCCCGCCGATGTTGACCACTGCTTCCAAGGTGATGAGCATCCCGCAACCGGCGATCAGCAGTCTCCCCATCGGGTCGCCGCACCGGCGGGCCAGCCGCCAGCACATCACCGCGAGCACGATGAACAGGACGATCACCAGTCCCGCCCCCACCAGACCGAACTCCTCGCCCAAGATGGCGAAGATCATGTCGCTGCGCGCTTTCGGCAGGTACTGATACTTCTGCACGCTCTGCCCCGGACCCACCCCGAACCACCCGCCCCGCCCGAGGCCTATGAGAGACTGGGTGAGCTGGTAGCTGGAGCCGTTCGGATCGTTCGAAGGGTTGAGGAACGAGAGGATTCGGCTCATCCGCACGCTGCTGGAGAGGATGAGGCCGCCGGCCGCCCCAAGCCCAACACCTGCCAGCAGGCCGAGTTGGCCGCCCCGCATCCCGCCTATCCAGAGCATCCCCACCATCAAGCCGGCGATGATGATGGCGGTCCCCAAGTCGTGCTCCAGATAGACCAGCATGCACATGAGCAGACCGGCCAGACCGAACGGGACCATGTACGAACTGAACCGCCTGTCGGACACTCGGGGGCTGGTGAGTACATGAGCGCCGAAGAGCACCACGGCGAGTTTGGCACATTCAGAGGGCTGGTAGGTGAACGGCCCGATGGGGATGTAGCTCGAGGCTCCGCCCTCCACCCGAGCCACCCCGGGAACGTGCACCAGGAGCAGCGAGAACACCACGACCCCCATGAACACCACCGAGACGGTCCGGAGCCGCCGGTAGTCCGCCCGAGCCAGCAGCACAAGCAGGACGACGCCCACTGCCGCGGTGATGCCTTGATTCTGGAGATAGCCAAACTTGTTTCCGCTCGTGACGGCGGTGGACACCGAGAGCATCATGCAGAGCCCGATGACGAGCAGCACGAGGGTGATGATCCAGACCAGATGGAACGGCACGGGCACGGCATCCTTGAGCCGCGAGGTGCGCCGCCGGCGCCTGATCCCGGGGTCGTGCTGCCTCGCGACGGCCTCCGCCCTTCTCGGCGGGGACAGAGCGCGCTTACGGACGGTGGTAGCCGTCAACATCTCTCCCTTTGCAGCTTTTGCACCAGGCTCTTGAAGTGCTCCCCGCGCTCCTCGAAGTTCTTGTACTGATCGAAACTCGCGCAGGCCGGAGCCAACAGCACCACATCCCCAGGCTCCGCCACCCGCGAGGCCGCCTCGATGGCATGCTCCATGTCGCCCGCGAAAACGACTTCGGGGAGCCGGTCCACCTCGCCGCTCGCCGCGACCTCAGCGAAGGCGTCCGCAATCAATGGGGTCGCCTCGCCGATGAGGTAGACCCTCTTGCAGCCCGGAGCACAGGCCCGGGCCACCGGGCGATAGTCCGACGCCTTGTCGCGTCCGCCCAGGATGAGGTACGTCCGTTCCGGGTAGGCGCTCAAGGCCGTCAACGTTGCATCCACGTTGGTCGCCTTACTATCGTTGACATACGTCACCCCGGCGACCATTCCTGCCTTTTCCAGCCGGTGTGGGACCCCGCCGAAGGTGCGCAGGCCCTCCGCCAGAGCCTCCCGCGAGACTCCGCGGGCGGCCGCCGCGGTAGCTGCGGCCAGGCTGTTCTCCAGGTTGTGCAGGCCCGGCAGGAGGATGTCGCTCACCGGCAAGAGGCGTTCTCTGTCGATCACCAGCCAGCCCTCGTCTATCCACGAATCGGGCGGGGCCGCTTGCGCCGCGCCTTCTCCGGCGTCGGCCCGAGGCTCCCAGCGGGTGGAGAAGAACGCCACCCGGGGACCGTCCTCTCGCGCCGCCAGTCGAGCACCCAATGCCGCAACAGCCGGGTCGGCCAGGTTCAGCACGGCCACGTCGCCGGGCCGTTGGTTCGCGAACAGGTTGGCCTTACATTCGAGGTAGCGTTCCATGGTGCCGTGCCGGTCCAGATGATCGGGCGTGAGGTTCAGGAACACTCCCACCGCCGGACGGAACCTGTGCGTGTCTTCCAACTGGAAGCTCGACACTTCCACCACCAGCTCTTCATCCGGCACGGACTGCCCGGCTACGGACGTCACCGCCACGCCGATGTTGCCCAGCACCCTCGCCGGCCGGCCGGCCGTCTGGAACAGGTGGCCGAGCAGAGCGGTGGTGGTGGTCTTGCCGTTGGTGCCGGTTATAGCGTCGAACGGGTTGGGCAACACTGCGTAAGCCAGTTCGAGCTCACTCCACACCGGCACCCCGGCTTCCCGGGCCTTCAGCACGGCGGAGGCCTCGGCCGGCACGCCAGGGCTTTTGATCACCAGGTCGGGCTGCGGCCAGTCCGTCGCCAAGGTGTCTTCCCTCACCAACCGCACGCCGGCGTTGAGGGCGGCGTCGATGCTGGGAAGTGCTTCCCGCCCGCGCTTGTCACTCAACGTCACCTTGACGTCGAGGTCGGTGAGAGCCAGGGCCGCGGCGATGCCCGAGCGGCTCGCCCCCAGAACCAGCGCACGGCGCGCACCGGCCGGCAATCCGTCTTTGCCCCCTCGGCAGGTGGTCATATCAACCCCTCCGTACTGCAACCCCGTGCTTCACGGGGTCACTTCGCGATATTGCCCAGGTAGTAGAGCGTGAAACCGGCGCCCGCCAGGATGGCCGCGACCAGCCAGAACCGCACGATGATCTTCATCTCCGACCAGCCCTTGAGCTCGAAATGGTGATGGATGGGAGTCATGAGGAACACCCGACGATGGAAGTAGCGGAAGCTGAACACCTGGATCATCACGCTCAGGGCCTCTATCACGAACAGCCCGCCGATGAGGAGCAGCAGTACCTCCATCTCGGTCACCATCGCCATCCCTGCCAGGGCAGCCCCCAGTGCGAGGGATCCGGTATCCCCCATGAACACCGAGGCCGGGTGAGTGTTGTACCAGAGGAAGCCCACGCAGGCGCCGGTCAAGCACGAGCCGAGGATGGCCAAGTCGGTCTCCCCCCGCAGGAAGGCGATGCCCGCGTAGGCGAACATCGCCACGGCCACCGTCCCGGCCGCCAGTCCGTCCAGGCCGTCGGTGAGATTCACCCCATGGGAGAAGCCCGCGATGAGGAAGAAGGCAAAGACGTAGTACAGCACCCCGATCTCGAGGCCCTGCTTGACGAGCGGCACCATGAGCTTGGTGTCCGCGCCCCCATAGCGCAGCGCCAGGAATACCGCCACCGCGACGAGGGGGACCTGCAGCGCCAGCTTCACCTTCCCGTTGAGCCCGAGGGATCGCTGGTGGCGCCTCTTGAGGAGGTCGTCGGCCAGGCCGATGGCTCCCGAGCCGTAGGTGAGGATGATCACTACCAGGCTGTCCCAGTGCTTGCCGGCGAAGATGAGGTACGGGATGAGCGCGGCCACCAGGATGAGGATGCCGCCCATGGTGGGCGTCCCCTGCTTGGCCAGGTGCCGCTCGGGCCCCTCTGCGCGGATGTTCTGCCCGATGCCCCGCATCTGCAGGAACTTGATGAAGCGCGGACCGGTTATCAGGCCGATCACCAGCGCGACGAGAGTTGCTCCGAGTATCTTGATCATTCTTCAGGTCCCGAGTGTTCGACGGTCTCCCCGGCACTAGCTTCGCCAGCCTCGCCTGCCCACCTGCCCGCGCGGGCGGACGCGGCGATCCGCTCTACCATCCGCTCGAGCTCTACGCCGCGTGAAGCCTTGAACAGCACGACATCGCCGGGACGGAGGGCGGCCTCCACCGCATCACTTTCTGCGGGCGAGGGCACATGTCCTGCCTGCTTGTTCGCCGGCGCTCCCGCGAAAGCCTTCGCGAAGCCCTCGGCCGTGGACTCAGATAGCGGTCCCACTCCCCACAGCGCGCCTACCCCAGCTGACGCGGCGTACTCTCCGGTCTCGCGGTGGAACCGGCGCTCGTCGGAGCCCAGCTCCCGCATGTCGCCGAGGACGGCCACCGGCCGCCCGCCCAGGCGGGCGGCTACCCGCACCAGGTTGTCCAAGGCCACTCGCACAGCCTCGGGGTTCGCGTTGTAGGTGTCGTCGATGACGCAGATGCCCGGGAACTGCTTGACCTCGCCCCGGCCCTTCCCCGGAGTCGAGTCCAGGTAGCCCGGCAGGCAGTCGGCCACCGAAAGGCCCGCCGCGTAGCACCCTGCCGCGGCTGCCGCGATGTTCTGTAGGGTGTGGCCGGGGATGGCCGGGATCTCAAGAGTCGCCTCACCGCCGGGCCAGCGGACCCGCAAGGTCTGCACGTCGGCCCCCGCCTCGGGCTCCGCGGAGGCCAGTACCTCGGCGTTCTCGTTGGCGCAAAGCAGCCCGCTTCGGGCCGCGAAGCGGACGACCGTCCGCCGGGCCTCGGCCACGCACGGTTCCAATGGCTCGCACACCAGCGGTGCCACTCCGATCCCCCCGGGCCGCAGTCCAGAAATGAGCTCACCCTTGGCTCGAGCTATATTCTCGAGGGTCCCCAAAAGCTCGAGGTGGACTGGATACACGTTGGTGATGATGCCCACGTCGGGCTCCGCAATGGCCGCCAATGCCGCAATCTGCCCCAGCCCGCGCATCCCCATCTCCACAATGACTGCCTCGGTGTGAGGCTCTATCTGAAGTAGAGTCAGGGGTACGCCGACCTCGTTGTTCTGGTTGGCGGCCGTCACCACCGCCCGGCGCACCCGCCCCACCATGGCACCCAGGATGTTCTTGGTACTCGTCTTGCCGGCGCTTCCCGTGACGGCCAGCACCAGCACGCCGGACTTGCGCCGCACCTCGCGCGCCAGAGCCCCGAGAGCGGCGAGCGTGTCGTCTACAGCATAGAACGGCCCCCCCTCGACCACCGTGCCGGCCGCCTGGCTCGCAGTGCGCTCTTCCCAGATCCGGCGCTCGACGACGGCGCCACAGGCGCCGGCGGCAAGTGCGGATCCCACATAGTCGTGCCCGTCGAAGCGCTCCCCTCGTAGCGCGACGAAGAGGTCTCCGGGCTTGAGCGAGCGGGTGTCAGTGCTGACCCCCGTGACGCCGGTACGCAAGGGTCCCACAGCGAGCGCGCGACCGGCTTCCTCCGCCGAAAGCGCGAGCATCAGTTTTTGGGCCTCCGGGCGAGCAGGGCCTCGCGCGCCACCTGCCTGTCATCGAAGGGGATGGTCCCGGTGGAGAACTCCTGCCCGGACTCGTGGCCCTTGCCCAGGATCATCACCACGTCCCCCGTACGGGCCTCAGCGCTCGCGTCGAAGATCGCCACCCGCCGGTCCACCTGTACGGTGGCATCCCCAGGCCGGCGCAAGCCGCGGAGGATCTCGGCGATGATGGCGGCAGGGTCCTCGCTACGCGGGTTATCGGAGGTGACCACCACCACGTCGGCGTTGTCCTCAGCCTCCCGCCCCATGAGCGGCCGCTTGGTCCGGTCGCGATCGCCCCCACAGCCGATGACCGCGAAGAGTCTCCCACGAGTGAACTCCCGGGCCGTCTTGAGGACGTTGGTCACGGAGTCGGGCGTATGCGCGTAGTCCACCACCACCAAGAAGTCCTGGCCGGCGTCGATGGTCTCCATGCGGCCCGGAACGCCTGCGAACCCATTCAGGGCGGCCAACATCCCTTCCAGGTCCAGCCCCAGCCCCAGGCCGCAGCCGAGGGCGGTCAGGGTGTTGGCCACGTTGAAGGCACCCACCAAGTGGGTGAACACCTCGCGGCGGATCTCGGCCGGCGCGTCGACCGTGCCGTCGCCGCCTCGCTGCCCCTGCGCGCGCTCCAGCGCGGTACCGCGCACCACGAGCGTCCCATGCGTCCCTGCCGGGCCCATGGCGAAATCGCTGAGTTCGAGGTCGGCCGGGCCCCACTCGCCGGTAGCCCCGGTGGTCGAGAAACTCATGACCCGAGACCGCTCGCACTGCCGGGCCAGTCTCAGCCCGAAGGGGTCGTCCACGTTGATGGTGGCCGCCGCCCCTCCCGCCGCGAACTCCTCGTCCAGGAACAGGCGGCACTTAGCGGCGAAATACTCTTCGAGGGTCTTGTGATAGTCGAGATGGTCCTGGGTGAGGTTGGTGAAGGCCACCGTCCGGAAGTCGATGCCCCGCGCCCGGCCGAGGTCGAGAGCGTGCGACGAGACTTCCATGACTGCCGCCTTGTCGCCGCTGGCCGCCATATCGGCAAAGTCCCGCTGGACGTCGAGCGCCTCGGGAGTCGTTCGGCCGGCCGGCAGCGTCTTGCCGCCTATGCGCCGCTCCACCGTGCCCATCAGCCCGGAACGGAGCCCGGCGTGGTCGAGCAGGTGCGCCGCCAGGAAGGCCGAGGTCGTCTTGCCGTTCGTCCCGGTGATGCCCACCGTGAGCAGGCGGGAACTCGGGTGCCCGTAGAACGCCGACGCGACCGAGCCCATGGCCCATCGCACCGAAGGAACCACCACTTGAGGCACCGCTAGGTCCAGAGGGCGCTCCACGCACAGTGCCGCCGCCCCCCGCGCTACCGCATCGGGGGCGAAATCATGGCCGTCGCGGAGGAAGCCGGGTACGCAGAAGAACAGCGTGCCCGGGCAGACCTGGTCGCTCCTATAGCTGAGTCCGCTGACGTCGGCATCGGCGCCCTCCACGCGCCATCCATCGACATCAGCAAAGAGGTCGGTCAGTCTCACAATGAGCGATTCTATCACCGGGGCGACCGCCTTCCGAAGCCGAGAGCCCGTTCTAGTCGGACTGTGATCCGTCCTCCGAAGCCGCCGTCGTCGAGGTGCTGTCGAGGCTGCCGTCAGTGGACTGCGTGGTGTCGGTGGAGTCGGGCGACACGGTGGTGTCCGTGGTCGAAACCTGGCCGGCCGTCTGGTCCAGAGGGAGCTCAGCGCCGGCGCTCGGCGGGATGCCCAAACGCTTGAGGGCGAAGTCCGCGATCCGGGCGAACACGGGCGCGGCCACTTTGGCACCCAGGCGCTCGGTCTGCGGCTCGTCGATCATCACGAGGATCACCAGGCGGGGCTTATCGGCAGGCACCATGCCCACGAACGACGCGATCACCTGGTTGGAGTAGCCCTTCTTCTTCTCGTTGGGCTTCTGCGCAGTCCCGGTCTTGCCGGCCACGGTGTAGCCCTCGAGTTGGGCCTTCTTGCCTGTCCCCTCTTCCACCGTCACCTGCAGCATGGCCCGCAGTTGCGCCGCTACCGTAGGGCTCACCACCTGGCGGCTCCAGGGCTGGAGCGCGTCTTTGACGAGGTGCGGCTGTATCAGCACGCCGCCGTTAGCGATGGCCGAGTACGCGGTCGCCAGTTGCAGCGGAGTGACCGCCACTCCCTGACCCATCGGCACCTGGTAGATGGTCACGCCGTTCCAGTGTTGCGGCAACTGGCCGGCCGTCTCTCCCGGGAAGTCCACCCCGAGCTTCTTTGTAAAGCCGAACTTCTGGATCATGTCCACCAGCTGGTCCTTACCCACTTCCTTGCCCAAGGTCACGGCGCCGATGTTCGACGATTGCGCGAGGATCTGGGTGACCGTGAGGTTCCTCACCGCCGGGACACTGGTGTCGGCTTCGTGGATCGTGTAACCGAACGCGCTCAGCGTGTCGGGCAGCGTGAAGGTCGAATCGGGGCCGACGACGCCGTTCTGCAGAGCGGCGGCCACGGTGACCATCTTGAACGTGGAGCCCGGCTCGCACATATCCGTGATCATCCAGTTGCGGGTACCGCCCGTCTTCGGATCCTGAGACCCGTAGTCGCTGGGATCGAACACGGGCGTGGAGGCCATGGCCAGGATCTCACCCGTCGTGGGGTCCATCACGATCGCGCAGCCGCGCTTGGCCTGGAACTGAGTGACGGCGTCGCTGACCGCCTTTTCCGCCTCGAACTGGATCTCCGAGTCGATAGTGAGTGTGATCGACTGGCCCGGCTTGACGTCCGTGCTGGAGATGGTGGAAAGACGGTTGCCACCCAGGCTGCTCAAAACCTGAGTCTTGCCGGCCGTGCCGGACAACACCGAATCGTACTCCAGCTCCAAGCCTTCCATGCCGGAATAGTTGGTGCCGCCAACAAAGCCGAGCAGCTGGGGCGCCAATGCCCCTTTCGGATAGGTCCGCTTCGGCTCGGACAGGACTCCTATCCCTTTGAGGTCCAGTTCTTTGACCTGCTCACCGATGGAGGGGTCGACCCGACGGACCAGGTAGCGGAAGGTGGTCGACTTGTCGCTGATCTTTGTGAGCAGGTCCGCCTGAGCGATGCCCAATACGGGCGCCAGTTTCGCGGCCACGTCGTCGGCGTCGGTGACGACCCGCGGGTCCGCGTAGATGGTCGACATCTTTTGAGAGATGGCGAGGGCCTCGCCGTTGCGGTCGTAGATGGTGCCCCGCGGGGCGTCCACGGTGATGGTGCGGACTTCCTGGCTCTCCGCCTGCTCTTGAAGCTTGGGCGCCGCGATCACCTGGACATAGAAGGTGCGGGCGAACAACAGCACCAGAAAGAAGACGGACAGGCCCATGAAGAGGGCCAGACGCTTGTGCGCTTTCATCGCACTCATCGGCCCACTACCGTCGTATCATCCTCCGTTCCGGCAGTCGCACTCTCCACGTACTTCACTTGTTCTGCAGGCTGAAGCCCCAACTGCGTTGCCTGCTCCGCCACCCTGTCGGGAGCAGAGAGGGCCGATACCTGAGACGAAAGAGCGGCTATCGACGACGTCAGTTGCGCCTGGGTGCTTTCCATGCGCCCCACGTGGGACTCCACGTCTGCCGCCCGGGAGCTCAGCAGCATCGGGCAGATGATGGCAACGCCGAGCAGAACAGCCGCGAAGGTCATCACGACGGCGATCATGGGCCATTGCGGCCGCCGCCTGGTGACGAGCCTGGGCTTAGCTAGAGGTTGAGACATTTCGAGTTGAGGCGCAGGTTGAGGTATGCGGGCGGTGGCCTCCCGGCCGTAGTAGCGGGCGCTCTTCGAGCTTGCGCTCACCCGGCCGGCGCTTCGCGCGGCACTGCGCCGTGACGCCGCCGACGAAGTCGCGTCCGGCTCCCAGCCTTCCATCCACGCCGATCTCGCTATGCTGGCCATCATAGCTTCCTGAGCGCGCGGAGCTTGGCCGAAGCCGCCCGCGGGTTGGTCTCTACTTCTGCGGCGCCCGGCACTACCGCTTTGGGCGTCATCACCACGCCGGTAGCTTTGCCGCCGCACGCGCACACCGGGAAGTCCGGCGGGCAGATGCAGGGCTTCGCCTTGCGGGTGAAGAAATCCTTGACCATCCGGTCTTCCAGGGAGTGGAAACTGATCACCGCGAGCACTCCCCCACTCTCCAACAGATCGAAGGCCAGGGGTAGCGCCCGGGCAAGGCTCTCCAGCTCCTCGTTCACCTCGATGCGCAGGGCCTGGAAGACCCGGCGGGCAGGGTTGCCGGCCGCGAAGCGCGCCGGCGTGGGGATGGCATCCTTGATCGTGTCCACGAGCTCGCACGTGCGTGTGTACGGCGCTTTGGCGCGGCGCGCCACGATGGCGCGCGCGATCCTGCGAGAGTACCGCTCTTCGCCGTAGCGGCTGAACAGCTCCGCCATTGCCGCTTCTGGCCAGGTACTGAGGATCTCCTCGGCCGTGAGTCGCAGGGTGGGGTCCATCCGCATGTCGAGAGGCGCGTCATAGCTGTACGAGAACCCGCGCTCCGGCGTGTCGATCTGCATGCTGCTGACGCCCAGGTCCATGTAGACGTGGGTCATCGGCGCGCCTTCGTTCACCAGGGTCTCCAGGCAATCAGCGAAGTTCCCGCGCATGAAGCGGGTCCGGCAGCGCAGACCGGCAGCAAGATCACGCCAGTACCCTTCGGCCAAGGGGTCACGGTCACACCCGACCAGCAGCCCTTCCGGGCCCAGGTGCTCACCCACAGCCCTCGCGTGCCCGGCGGCGCCTACCGTGCAGTCCACGGCGCGGCTGTCTTCGCGCACGTCCAGCAGCCGGACGAGCTCATTCAACAGGACGGGCTCATGCGCCATGGCCATCTCCATCACGAAAGAGGCCGCGGCGCTAGGCATCACGGCCTCCCATTTGCGCCATCCGCTGGGCGAAGGTGTCGGGGTCCCAGATCTCCAGATGGGTTCGGGCCCCGATGATGATGACTTTCCCCGAAAGGCCGGCCTTCTCTATCTGTTTGCCCAACTGCACGCGGCCCTGCCCATCAGGGTCCACGACGTCCTGGTTCATATAGATGGAACGCGCTCGCCAGGCGGCGGCCGGGTCGTTGAAGGTGTCGAGAGGTTCGATGTTTCGAGCGTCGAACTTCTTCCACGTGTCCGGGTGGAAGACGCTCACGCACGGCTCCCCATCGGGAAAGCTCACGAGGACGGCGCCGCTTTGGAAATACTCCCGATAGCGCGCAGGAAGAGTCACTCGGCCCTTTGGATCGAGAGAGTGTTCAAAGGTTCCGGATAGCAATACCTCCTCCATGGCACCACTCTACGCCACTACCTGACACTTTGCAACATTTTCCGCCACCAATTGACGTTACCAGCCGCCCGACGGCGGGCTATGGGGCGGTCCTAGGGAGCGGCGCGCCATTTCATTCTCTTTTCATGGGCCGGGGTTAGCGTGGGGCATCCGTGTGGATCAGCCCCAGCGGAGGTGCCTTGGTGCAGCCTGACCCCCACAACGTTCCACCCCAGGACCGATCACCCAGAAGACCACGACTGCGGCGGATACGTTGGCGCCGGATCGCGATATGGGCCACCATGCTCGTCGTTCTCATCGTTCTCGGGGTCTTGGCGGGCTATTACTTGTGGTTCTCGCATATCGTGGGAGCGGCGAACGGCCGGGTGGATCCGAAGGTGAGCGCGGAACTCAAAACCCCTGTCTCCTCGTCCGTGAGAGTCGCGGTGCCGGCCTCCCCGGGCGCCATGAACATCCTTCTGCTCGGGTCGGACAAGCGGGCCGACACCCCGGGCGGGCGCTCGGACTCGCTGATACTCGTGCATATCGATCCGAGCCGGAACTTCGTGTCGATGCTGTCCCTTCCTCGGGATTGGCGCGTGGATGTGCCCGGCCACGGGCTCAACAAGCTCAACACGGCCTACGCCTACGGCGGGGCCGCCCTGGCGATCCGCACCATCAAGCAGGCGACCGGGATCAAGATCGACCACTACATCCAGGTGGACTTCGAGGCCTTTCAGAAGCTGGCGGACAGCCTCGGCGGCGTCTATCTCGATGTCGATCGCCGCTACTTCAACAACGACCCGAGCTACGAACCCATCGATATCCAGGCGGGGTACCAGTTGCTCGGCGGACACGACGCCCTCGAGTACGTCCGATTCCGCCATGATTCGAACTCGGACTTCGGCCGGATGCTGCGACAGCAACGGTTCTTGCAGGCGCTGAAGGAACAGATCACTGCACAGGGCGCCCAGCTTCTTCTTCACCTGCCGGGCATAGCCCGGGACCTGTTCTCCGACGCCGCCACCGACCTCACCTCCGACCAGATCCTCAGGCTGGCCTACTTCGGCGCCAGGTTGGGCGGCGGCCACATCCGGCAAGTGCGGATGATGGGCAGCACCCCAACCATCAACGGGGTATCGTATGTGGTGGCGACCGACGAGCAAGTCCAACAGGCGATCACCGACTACATGACACCGCCCTCTCCACAGACCACCACCACCGTAGGGGCCCCGCTTGCCGGGACCACGGGCAACGCCACGCTCGCCGCCTGGCGTTCGGTGGCGGCGACGGTCCCCTTCGCGGTGGAGGCTCCTGACTACCTGCCCTCCGGATACGCATATTCCGATCAGAGGCCCGAGGCCGGTCAGACGTACCTCATCGACACGGGGTCGGGCAGCAAGCCGGCCGTCCGCGTGATCTACAGGTACTCCAACCGCGACCAGTACCTGGGAGTCACCGAGACCTCCTGGCTCTCCGCCCCGGTGGCCTCTCCGGCCACCGCCACGGTCCAGTCCGGGGGCATCACCTACAACGTGGCGGGGACCGAAGGTAAGGTGGACCACATCTGGTGGAAGAAGGGAGGGGTACTGTACTGGGTGTCCAACACCATCTCCTACCTCCTCTCCCAAGGCGAGATGGTAGGGGTGGCCGAGTCCTTCAAACAGGTGGCGGCACAGTGACAGAAGGGGCCTCGACCGTAGCCATCCTCCGTACGCGGCCGGATACGGTGATCGCGGACTACCACGAGTTGATGAACCTCGCGGACTATCAGGCAGCGATCGACCGGGACGCGGAGACCGCCCTCAAGATCAACATCTCCTGGCACTTCTTCTTCCCCGCGGCGTCTACCACTCCCTGGCAACTGGACGGCGTCACCCGCGCCCTCAGCACCGACGGTTTCGACCTCTCTCGCGTCCATGCGTGCCACAACCGGACCGTCGTCATCGACGCCCACCTAGGCGAGCGCGAGAACAAGCAATTACCGGTGGTGCAGCACCACGGTCTGAAGAACGTGCACCTGTACGAGAACGAGGAGTGGATCGACGTCCGGGAGGCGATCGGGGACACCAGCAAGGGCTTCATCTGCTTGAACGACGTCTACCCGGACGGTTTCGCCATCCCCAGGCGGTTCATCGGGGAGAACATCATCCACCTCCCGACCGTGAAGACCCACGTTTTCACCACCACCACCGGAGCGATGAAGAACGCGTTCGGCGGGCTCCTGAACGAGCGTCGCCACTGGACCCACTCCCGCATCCACGAGACCCTGGTCGATCTCCTGCTGATCCAGAAGAAGGTCCACCGCGGTGTGTTCGCCGTGATGGACGGCACCTTCGCCGGGGACGGGCCGGGCCCGCGCTGCATGGTCCCCCACGTCAAGAACGTCATCCTTGCATCCGCCGATCAGGTGGCCATCGATGCGGTCGCGGCGCGCCTCATGGGCTTCGATCCCCTCAAGGACCTCCGTTACATCCGCCTGGCGCACGACGCGGGACTGGGCTGCGGCGACCCGCGGGACATACGCATCGTGGGAGACGTACGCGCCGCCGAGGAGAACTGGCATTTCGACGGCCCCTTCAAGCATATGACCTTCGCTTCGCGTATGCAGCACGCCATCTACTGGGGACCGCTCAAGCGGCCGGTCGAGTGGTCGCTGCGCACCTGGCTCGCCCCCTGGTCGTACGTCGCCTCTGTCGCCTACCATGACGCGTTCTGGTATCCGCTTCATGCCCGAAAGCGGATGCGTGAGGCGATGGAGAGTGATTGGGGCCGCCTGTTCCTCGACTGGGAGGATGCCGCACTCACGGCGGACGGCCGGGGCTACGAACTCCCGGCGTCCGGCGCAGAAGACGGGAGGTCTGAGAAAGCCCGGCAGGCGGCCGCACTCCACCTCCCCAGCGTCGGGCAGCGGCTGGGACTGATCGCGATGGCCGTCAAAGACTCTCCGGAGATGAGGCGGAGGAAGAGTTGACCCGGGCGGAGGAGAAGCCGGCGGGCCTCCCTTCCGGCCAGGCCGCCCTCGTCGGGCTGTACGTCGCGTTCGCAGCCGTCGCCACCGGCTGCAACCTCGGCGTGCAGGCTTTGATGGACCGAGCCTACAGCGGCTCGTACTCGGTGTACCTGTCCCTGCTCGTGGGCACTCTGGCCGGCCTGGTGGTCAAATACGTCCTGGACAAGCGCTTCATCTTCCGGGACGCGACCCGGGGCATGGTCCGGCGGGGCTGGCAGTTCGTGCGGTACGCCCTCACCGGCGTGCTGACCACGGCCATCTTCTGGGGTCTGGAACTGGGCGCCTTTCATGTGTTCCACAGCCAGGCGGCCAGGTACCTCGGGGGGGCGCTCGGCCTGGCGATCGGTTACTGGACCAAGTACCAACTCGACAAGCGGCTAGTCTTCACCGACTCCGACCTCACGGCACCAGACGCGCGAGCACGAACAGCACGAGAAGCAGCGCCGCCACGATCCAACTCGCTCGATCCCTGAGAGCAAAGACGATGGGATCCTCGTCTACCTCTCCTCTGTGGGCCAGCAGCCAGACCCGGGTGATCCAAAAAAGAAGGACCGGGCACGCCATCCACATGATCTGCGGGCTCCGGTATAGCTGAGCGGTCCGGCTGTCGTTGATGTAAAGGGCCAGCAGCAACACCGCGATGTAGCCGGCAGCCGCTCCCAGGCTCGAGACGATCTCCAGATCCCCGTCCACGTATCCTCTGCCAGCCACCTCCACGCCGGCGCTCCGGCTCTCCCGCGCAGCCTTCAACCAGCTGTACCGCTTGACGAAGGCGAGGCTGAGGAAGAAGAAGACGGAGAAGGCGAGGAGCCAGAAGGAGGCCTGCACCCTCATGGCCTCCGCCCCGGCCACGATCCGCAGCGTGTAGAGGGCGGCAAGCGCCAATACGTCGATGATCGCGGTCTGTTTGAGGCGGAGGGAGTAGGCCAGGGTCAATACGAGATACGAGGCCAGAGCCGCGACGAAGAGCCCAGGCAGGAAGAACGCCGCGAGAACAAAGGCCGCGATCAACAGCAAAGGCCACAAGACCCAACCGGTAAGCAGCCCCACCTCGCCACTGGCCAGGGGCCGCGCCCGTTTTGTGGAGTCCTGGCGATCGTGAGCCAGGTCGATTAGGTCGTTCAAGATGTAGGCGGCAGACGCGAGCAGGCAGAACGCCACCAGGGCGAGCAGAACGTGAGCCACGCTCGCCAGGTCGGTGTAGCGGTGGGCGAAGATGAGGGGAAGCAGGACGAGGGCGTTCTTGATCCACTGATGGGGGCGCATCATCCGTATCGCCCCGCGGAGCGACGCGTCCGGCCCGCCGTCGAGGACCTCGAGCGCGCCATCCGCTGAGCGGACTTTGGCCAGCCCTGAAGACGAGCCGACCTGGAATCCCTGGGCGGCGACGCTGAAGACAGGAGCGTCGGCAGCCTCCCTCCCCACGTAGTCGAAGCCCCGCTCGCCGAAACGTTCCACGAGAAGATCGCGCCTGGAGGCCGGAGAGACCCCGGTATCAGACCCCGCGGCCATGATTTCGTCGAACAAGCCTAGCTGCGCCTGCACCCGCTCGGCCAGCGACCGGTGGAATGCGGTGGCGAGGACCAGGCGCCGCCCCTGCTCCCTTTGCCTGCCCAGCCAGGCCACGAGAGACTCACGATACGGTAGGCAGGCGGCATCCAGCTCGCATTCCCCCCCAAGCCGCGCCGTCAGGCTGGTCTTGCCACGCAACGACCACCCCGCCAGGCGGAGGCTCCGCAGAGGGTGGCGGGTGGCAAAAGAGGTGGCGACCTCCTGCAGGAGATCGGTTCGCAGCAGAGCGCCATCCAGATCGACGACCAGAGGTGGTGATGCGATCTCTTGCATGACTCAGTACTATAGACTCCGAAGGTGAAAAATGTATGAGTTTCACGTGTGACTTTCATCACCTGACGTTCACGTTTTCGAGCTACCTTTGATCAAGGCAAGACTGAGGAGCGGCTCGTCCCGGAGGTCTCTTTGAACGAGGAAAGTGGCAAAGCGAGCAGGAGCCCGTCCCGTTGGAAGCGCTTCCGGCGAAGGCGCGGACTCTTCTGGACCTCGGTGGTGGTCGCGGCGGTAGTCGTCCTTTTGATCGTGATGCTGGCGGCCGCCAGTGTCTGGCCCGATCTGGGGGCAAAAGGCACAGCGGCGATGAGGGTGGTGCTGGGCGACCGGATCACAGCCAAGATCGAGGGCGCCATGCTGTCAGCGACCGACTGGATGCACGGGGTCGAATACTCGCTGGGGATCGGCCACAACCGCAATCCCCTGGGGTCGACGAAATCGACGGCGTCGACATCCATTGCGTCTTTCCCTCCGACCGTTTCGGTCGGCGGTACTCCATCAGGGCAAAGCACGACGTCGACCACCGGCTCGACCGTGAGCCGGCCACCCGGCGCACCCCCTTCTCCCACCGTTGCCGCCGAGACGCCCTTCCGCCCGGCCCCTCTCGCCCCCATGGGCTCTCTGGACAACGAAGGCCAGTGGCAGCCTTTCATCACCGACCAATACCAGCGGGTCGTGGCTTATCGAACCGCGCTGCAGCCCGACAAGAGCCGGGGATACGCCCACGCGGTCATAGTCGCGATAGACCTGCGGCACACCCGGTTGCACTTCGTGCTCGGCTACGAGGAGCCGGCCTCCCCCAACCAGTTCGCCCGCCCGGGGATCATTCCCGCGCAGGATTATCGGGCCGGCGTGCTGTTGGCCGCTTTCAACGGCGGGTTCCAGGCTAAACACGGGCAGTTCGGCGCCATGGCCGACGGCCAGGTCGCGCTGCCGGCCAAGGGCGGCCTGGGGACGCTCGTCATCTACAAGGACGGTTCCGTTGCTCTGGGCGCGTGGGGCACCGATGTCCAGTCCACCCCGGATGAGCAGTCATGGCGCCAGAACGGCCCCCTCATGGTCACTCAGGGAGCGGTCAACCCTCATACTGCGGACTTCGCTCCCAAGGATTGGGGTTACGTCTTTGGCGGCGGGGTGGCGACGTTCCGTTCGGGGGTCGGCATCAGCCGAGATCGGCAGACCCTCTATTTTGTGGTCGGCCCGAGCCTCACCACCTCGTCCCTGGCGGCCGCGATGGCGCACGCGGGCATATGGAACGGCATCCAACTGGACATCAACCGGCCCTGGACTCGCTTCGACAAAGCGATCTTCACCAGCGGCAAGCTGGGCATCCAGTCCGCGGTAGATGGAGTGGCCATGGGCGACACCCGCCTGTTCAACCGGTACAGGCGGGACTTCTTCTACCTCACCGCGGGGGCGCCGCCGGCCTAGCAGGCTGCCAAAGAGTGACGCGCCGCCGAGTTGCTTTCGGCGGCCGGGGCTCCGGCTTTTCAGCAGCCTCTCAGCTGCTACTGCAGCGTCCCCACCACGTCGAAGCCATCGACGCTGATGTACTTGCCCGCCTTGTTGCTCGGATACCACCAGATCTTCACTGTGTGGGTGCCCGCGGTCAGGGCGCCCGTGTTCCAGACGCTCTGCTGATACGCAACTGCGGACCGGGCGAGGTCTATCACCTGGGCGGTGCCGCCGTCCAGCGAGACGTAGGCCTTGCTCAACGTCGTCCCGGCGGTGGCGATCCAGGCCAGGTAGGTGCCGGAGAAGGTCACCGTGCACGCGGCGCCGCTGGTATTGGCGCGCTTGTAGCTTCGGCCTGAGGCCCCGCTCGCGGTGAAGGCGGCCCAGGTGCCGGCCCACACCAGATGGGTGTCGGTCTGCTCGTACCGCGTCGTGACCGGGCCGCCGCCGGTGATGCTGAGGATGAGCGTCGACTTGAGGCCGAGCTTGCTCTTGAAGGTGCGGGCGGTCATCGTGGTGCTGCCGCTGGTACCGGTGATCTTGAGGGTCCGCGCGTGACTGGTCGCATCCGAAGTGTCGCGAGCCGTGACTTCCACCTTGGTGATGGTCCCCACGCTCGTCCCCAGCTTGGAAGCCAGGTTCGCCGGCGAGATAGTGACGGTCCACGGGTACCCCGGGCCGATCGTCCACGGGGGCACCGGGGCCTTCATGCTCCATGGGTCTGCTTTGGCCACCAGGTACGGCACTGAGGAGCCGTCCGACCAGGCCGAGTTGGTAAGGTATCCACCCGAGGAGGAGGAGAAATTGGTCGGGATCGGTTTGCCTCCGTATTCGATCACCATGCCCGCTGTGGCGTCGACTGCCGCCGCCACGCCGGGGTGGGCGGCTTCCCACGTGTATCCGCCATAGTTCTGGTCGGTGCTGTTGTCGTACACCGTGCCCTTGGCCAGCGCGTAGGTGCGGGCGGCAGTCTGCTGGGCTTTGACACACTCGGGGGCGTACTGGGCGGGAAGGCTGGAGTTGGCCCACCCAGGATCGATCTCAGAGACGCCACGGGCATAGAGGTCCAGGGGCACGACGTTGTAGAGCAGCAACGTGGTGGCGGAACTACCCGGCTGTACGTGAATGGTGCCCCAGTATTCGATGCTGTACGCCGATGTGGTCGTGCTGGCGGTCCAGAGCGAGAGCCCCACCCTTCCATCTGTCGTGTCGGGGCGCAACTCCACCCAGTCGAACGTACCGGTGGTGCCGACCACTTGGACCGTGCTGCCGGTGCAGAGCGTCTCGACGGCGGTCCCGGCTGCAAGTGCCTGGGTATGGTCTCCGGTCGAATCGTGCATCACGAGTGTCGCCGAAGTCACGGTCGGCTGCAGATCCACCCGGTAGTAGCAGGAGCTGGAGTTGCTCGACTTTGTGAGCCGCACCTTGACCGTCGTGGTACCGCTCACCTTCTTGAGGGTGGTGCCGGGGTAGTAAAAGGCGAGGATGGCGTCGTACTTGACGCCCTCCCTGGCCGCCTCCCAGGCCCCCCATTGGCTCATTCCCTCCCCGTGCCCGTAGCCGCGGCCGGAGATGACGAAATCACCCGCAGCGGCCTGGGCCGCAGGGGCGAGCATGAAGGCGATCACGACGCTCGCGGCGGCAAGAGCGATGACCAGACGCAAGAGTCTGAGAGCGGGCTTGTGCACTGTTCCCTCCTTAGCCGTCGCCGGCTGGTGGTCAGGGGGATCTAAAGGTCTACCTATTCTTTCGGCCGGTCTGGCCGAATGCGTGAGTCCGCCGCGGGCGGGAAACGCTCAGATGGGAGCTTCGATCCGGTGCAGCAGCACCGAGAAAGTCGAGCCCACACCCTCGATGCTGTCCACCGAGAGGGTGCCTCCGTGGTTGCGGACGATCTGGCTGGCCAGGGCCAGCCCCAGGCCGGCTCCGGGCGTGGAGCGCGACCGGTCGGCGCGGAAAAAGCGCTCGAAGACCCCGGACATACGGTCCGCCGGGATGCCGGACCCCGTGTCGCTGACATCCACCCGTACGCTGTCCTGCTCGGCGGAGGCGCGAATGGTGACGGTGCCCCGCTCGGTGAACTTGATGGCATTGTCGATTAGGTTGACGAACACCCGGATCAAGGCGTCACTGTCCCCCAGCACCCAGAGGCCAGGGTCGATCGCGGTCTGAAGGGTGAGCGCTTTTGCCTCCATCAAGGGGTGCAGAGCGTCCACCACGTCGCCCACCAGCGTGGACAGGTCCACAGGCCCCAGCTCCACCCGGGGGCTCTGCGTCTCGCGGGACAGCTGCAGCAGCTGCTCGGCCAGCGAGCGGAGACGGGCTGTCTCATCGGCGAGGTCGTCCAGCGCCAGCTCGTATTCATCCACAGTGCGCGGCTCGGAGCGCACGACGCTGAGAATGGCCTCCATCGCCGCGAGAGGCGTACGCAACTCGTGGGACGCGTCCGCGGTGAACCTGCGCTCCCGGACGAACGAGGCCTCCAGGCGCTCGAGCATCTGGTCGAACGTGTCTGCCAGGCTGGCCACCTCTTTGTAGGCGTGGGCCATGTTCAGACGGGCGGAGAGATCGGACGCCGATATCGCCCTGGCCGTGCGGGTGATGGTGTCTATGGGAGCGAGAGCCCGTCTGGCCAAGAAATAGGCTCCAAGACCTCCGGCGACGACCACCAGCGCCGCCCCGGCCAGCAGGGCCAGCATGACCTCCCGCAGCGTGTCGGCGTTTTCGGATTGGTCCTCCATGACCTGGATGAACCCCACTACGGCTGCGTCCTTGGTCACCGGCCAGGTGTATACGCGGTACTCCCGGTCTCCCCGGTCGGCCCAATCCGAGAAGCCGGGGCGGCCCGTCCGCGCATCGGCAATGGGCTCGGCCACGGGAGCCGAGTCCCAGGCCGGTCCGAAGCCTGCCAGAATGTGACCTTCTGCATCCAGATAGCGTACGGTCGTCCCCTGGGCGCGAAGCGTTTCCAGATCGGGGTTGGTCGCAGGAAGGCTCTTACTGACGTCCAGTGTCTGGCCGGGCACGGTCACCGAGGAGGCCGCCAGAGACGCGTCTACCCGCAGCGAGTCGTCCAACGAGTCGTCGAGGCCCTTCGCAACGGAGACGTAGACGAACACGGCCAAGACCAGCGCCGTCAAGAACACGAGGCCGGCACCCCACAAGGCGAAACGGTTCCGCAGCGATGGCACCCGCCCGCGAGGGAAACTCGGCCTCAAGGAAGGGATCTCAGGCCTCGGACGGAGACTCCAGCCGGTAGCCTATGCCGCGCACCGTCTGGATGAGTTTGGGTTCGAAGTCGTCGTCGATCTTGCGTCGGAGGTTGCGGATGTAGACGTCCACCGCGTTGGATTGATGGAACACATCGTAGTCCCAGACGTTCTCCGTGATCATCATGCGCGTCACGACGATGCCTGTGTTGCGAAGCAGGTACTCGAGGATGCAGAACTCCTTCGCCGACAGGTCGATCGGCTGCCCTCCCCGCGATACCCGATGGCGGGCGAGATCCATGTTCAGGTCCCCGGCCGAGAGGATGGTGGTGCGCGGCGTCGTGGCCGTGCGGCGGGCCAGGGCGCGCAAGCGGGCGAGCAGTTCTTTCATAGCGAACGGCTTCACCAGATAGTCGTCTGCGCCCGCATCGAGGCCGGCCACCCGGTCGTCGACGGTGTCTCGCGCCGTGAGCATGAGGATGGAAGCCGTGCTTCCCCGCGAGCGCAACTCGGAGCACACAGTGATGCCGTCGAGTTGGGGCAGCATGATGTCGAGCACCACGGCGTCATGGTCGAGCGAACTGCCCAGCTGGAGCGCCTCCGGACCGGTGAAAGCCTGATCCACCTCGTGGCCGGCCTCCTCCAGGCCCCGCCTGAGGTACGCCGAGATCTTGCGTTCGTCTTCTACGAGTAGGATGCGCATACGACAGATTATCATCACCAACATGAAGTCCAGATGAAGTCGCCGTAAAGCTCGGGTAAGGTGGGGCTGGCCCGTTCATCTGTTCTTCATTTCCGCTGACTAAATTGCGGACGCGGCACAGGAGAGCGCGTAGTGACTGGCGAAAGTGGTTATGCGCTCTGAACTACCGGAAGGATGCGATGTGAAGAAGTGTCTGTTCGCTCTCATGGTCCTTGGAGTCGTGGTGCTGCTTGCGGGGTGCTCGTCCGGGGCCAAGGGCTCCACCACCACCTCGGCCTCCGGCGACACCACCACCGTCACTAGTCAGACATCCGATACGTCGGGCACCTCGGACACGTCCGACACCTCGGATACGTCGGGCACCGACCAGGGAACCACCGCGTCGTCCGACACGACCGGGTCCACCGATCAGAGCACCGATACCACCACCCAGGGAGACACCACGACCACGCTTTCTGGGGATACCACCACCACGACCCCGGCCAGTGGAGCGGACACTTCGCAGACCGCGACCCACGAGCAGACCGGCACCGGCCTCTCCTACTCCGGCTCCTGGAAGACGTCGTCGTCCAGTTCCGCCTCGGGAGGCAGCTTCGCGTTGGCCGACAGCACGGCCTCTCTGACCATCCGCTTCATCGGCACCGCCGTGTCGTGGATAGCCAAAGAGTCTCCCGCCTACGGTGAGGCCAAGGTCACCGTGGACGGCGGGACCGCCAAGACGGTGGACCTCTACAGCTCGACGACGGTCTGGAAGCATGTCGTATGGTCCAGCGGTTCTCTCAAGAAGGCCGCCCATACGGTGGTGATCTCCTGGACCGGCAAGAAGTCGGCGGCGGCTACAGGCACGAACATCGACGTGGACGGCATCAAGATCACCGGTGTGGTCACCGGCCGCGCCCAGCAGGGCAACAGCAAGCTCTCCTACTCCGGCACCTGGAAGACGGTGTCCGACACGTCGGCATCCGGTGGCGCCTTCAAATACGCCAACGCGTCCGGCGCCTCGGTGACGATCAAATTCAGCGGCATCGACCTGGCCTGGATCGCGAAGACCGGCCCTGACTACGGCAAGGCCAAGATCACCGTGGACGGGACCAAGACCTACACGGTCAATCTCTATAGCAAGACGGCCACTTGGCAGAAGCGGATCTGGAGTACCGGACTGCTGACCGACGGCGCGCACACGGTGAAGATCGAATACCTGGGCACCAAGAGCTCCAGCTCGACCGGGACCTACATCGACATCGACGCCTTCGATGTGGCAGGCTCGCTGGGTTAGAGCCTGGGATCAGATCATCCCGTCCATCCGGCGTTCGCGGCCGGATGGAACCGGCGGGCTGAGGCCACTCGCACCCTTGGCCTCAGCCCGCCGTCCGTTTCTTCTAGTCTTCTCCGGACTCCGCGGCCTGCTTCCGGCGCCATCTCCAGAGGTACCAACCCACCACCGCGATGAAGATGGCCACGCAGGCACTTATGGCGATCAATGTGAACCGCGCGAACTGGTGCTGAAGCGTGTCCCAGTTGGACCCGAAGGCCCAGCCCAGATACGCGAGCGCAGTGTTCCACACGGCCGAGCCGATGGCTGTGAATAGCAGGAACTTCCATAGCGTCATGCGGGCGATGCCGGCCGGCAGCGATATGAACGTCCTCACCACAGGAAGCATGCGGGTGTAGAGCACCATCGGCTCCCCGCGCCGCGCGAACCAGTCCTCGGCTTTCTCGAGATGGGCCGGCTTGAGCCGCAATCGATGGCCGTAACGGAGCGCCAACGGGCGGCCGCCGTACCGTCCGATCATGTACACCACCCCGGCCCCCACGATGGCGGCGCAGGTGGACACCACTATCACCGCCCACAGGTGAGTGTGCCCCAGCGCGGCGAGCACGCCCCCGTAGGGCACCACCACTTCGCTGGGGATGGGCAGACAGGCGTTCTCCGCCGCCATCAGCACGAAGATGATGATAAGCCCGTAGCCGGTGATCAGTGAGATGAGCCAGGAAGAACTCACGGGGCAGCCCCACCCATCCTAGAGCTTGCGAAGCGGCGCGTATTCGAGAGAGAGGCGCTTGGTCGCCCCGACGAGCTCGTCGAACCGCACCTCCACCACTCCGCCCGGCTCAACAGCCAGCACCACGCCCTCACCGAACTTGGCATGAAGCACCCTGTCGCCCGTCGAGAACGCCCCGGCCGGCACCTCCCTGCGGGTTGGTGCGGGCGGGCGGGCGCCGGCAGGCCTTGGGAAGAGTCCACGGTCCCCCGTGCTTCCCCGGCGCTCATACGTGGTCCGGATCGCCGCGCCGCGGCCCGGCGGGTACTGTTTGAACTCCTCCGGGATCTCGTTCAGGAAGCGGCTGGGCATCTTGTACCCAGCGCTGCCGTGCAGCATCCGCGAGCGGGCGAAGGACAGGTAGAGCGCGTCCCGGGCCCGGGTGATGCCCACATAGCAGAGACGCCGCTCCTCCTCTATCCGCATCTCGTCCACCGAGCGCGAGTGTGGGAACAGCCCCTCCTCCATGCCGGTGATGAACACCACCGGGAATTCGAGGCCCTTGGCGTTGTGGAGGGTCATGAGCGTCACCAGGGGCTCGCCCTCCTCCAGGCTGTCAACGTCGGCGTACAGGCTGATCTCCTGCAGGAAATCGGAGAAGGTGCCCTCAGGGTTCAGACGATCGAACTCCTGGGCCACGCCCACGAACTCCTCCAGGTTCTCCATACGGCCCTCGGCTTCCAGGGTCCGCTCGGCCTTGAGCGCGGACGTCAGCCCACTCTCCTGGAGCACCGTGCGGACTGTGTCGCCGACCTTCCCGGTAGATGCCTCCCAGGCGGCGAAATCCTCGCCCAAGCGGCGGCAGGCGTTGGTCGCGGCCCCGCCCAGCCCCGCCTCCTCGGCGAACACCAGCGACTCCCGCAGTGATATCCCATTCTCCTGCCCGTACATCTGCAGTCGCCCGATGGCGACGTCGCCCAGGCCGCGCCGCGGGGTGTTGATGACCCGGAGCAGCGAGATGTCGTCGGAGGGGTTGAGGGTGGCCCGCAGGTAGGCCAGCAGGTCCTTGATCTCGGCGCGCTGGTAGAACTTGGTGCCGCCGATGACCCGGTAGCCGATGCCTTGACGCACCAGCATGTCCTCCAGGACGCGCGACTGCGCGTTCACGCGGTAGAACACCGCAAGATCCGATGCCGGACGGACCTTCAGAAGCTTCACGATCTCTTCGCAGACGAGCCGGGCCTCCTCGTGCTCGTCGCAACACTCGAGCGTGGTTATCTTCTCGCCGGTGCCGCGGTCGGTCCACAGGTTCTTGGGTTTCCGCCCCCGGTTGTGGGAGACCAGAGCGTTGGCGGCTTCCAGGATGGTGGTGAAGGAGCGGTAGTTCTGCTCCAGCTTCACCACACTCGCGTCGGGGAAGTCGTCCTCGAAGCTGAGGATGTTCCGGATATCGGCGCCCCGCCACGAGTACACCGACTGGTCGTCGTCGCCGACCACCGTTACCTGACGGTGCTCCTCGGTGAGCAGCCGCACCAGCATGTACTGGGCCCGGTTGGTGTCCTGGTACTCGTCCACGAGCACGTGCCGGAACATGTCGCGGTAGTAGGCGAGACGCTCGGGAAAGAGCTGCAGGATGTCCACCGTGCGCATGATGAGATCGTCGAAGTCAAGGGCGTTGGCCTCGAGCATCCGGGCCTGATAGCGCTTGTAGACCGCCGCCGTGATGTCGTGGAACTTCTCGTCGTCGTAGCCACCGGATTCTGCGTCCCAGGCGGTCCCGGACCCTCCCCCTCCCCGGGCGAAGTCGTCCACGTCGATGAGCTTGTTCTTGGCGTCGGAGATGACGCTCGACATCGCCTTCGGCGAATAGCGTTTTGGATCCAGACGGAGGTCCTCGATGCAGTGGCGGATGAGGCGAGTGGAGTCGTCCTCGTCGTAGATGGTGAAGTTGGTCTTGTAACCCAACATGGGCGCGTCGGTGCGCAGGATACGCGCGCACGAGGCGTGGAAGGTGGACACCCAAGTCCACCGGGACGCGCCGCCCAGGAGATGGGCCACTCGCTCCCTCATCTCGCCGGCAGCCTTGTTGGTGAAGGTGATGGCCAGGATCTGGTGCGGGCGCACCTGGCCGCTCTCGATGAGGTAGGCCAGACGGTACGTCAGGACGCGGGTCTTCCCGGACCCGGCCCCCGCAAGCACGAGCAGCGGACCGGCCGGATGGAAGACGGCCTCTCGCTGCGGCTCGTTGAGGTCTTTACCTAGGCGGTCGAGAAGCTCAGACGTCGGGTGCGCCATCGAGCCTCACGGGGTCGCACGCATTCTCGGTCTCCGGCGGCGGGGTCTGCCCGCGAAGCTCCTCGATCTCGTTCTCGAGCATGACCACGCGGCGTACCAAGCACCTCATCGCCTCGGCCACCGGGTCGGGGAGATGCGTGTAGTCGATGTCGGGGATGCCCACCTTGGTCCCGTCCATGATCACGGGACGGCCGGGGTTGCCCACCACGGTGGTGTTGGAGGGGACGTTCTGCACAACCACGCTGCCGGCGCCCACCCGGACGTTGTTGCCTACGATGATGGAGCCAAGGAGCAACGAACCCGCGCCGATGACCACGTTGTCGCCCACGGTGGGGTGCCGCTTGCCGGTCTCTTTACCGGTGCCTCCCAGCGTCACTCCCTGATAGATGGTCACGTTCTGCCCCACCTCGGCGGTCTCCCCGATCACCACACCCGAACCATGGTCGATGAACAGGCCTTCTCCAAGCCTGGCCCCCGGGTGGATCTCGATGCCGGTGAGTAACCGCCCGATCTGAGAGACAAGGCGCGGAGCCAGCGGCACCTCCCGCTCCCACAGCGCGCGGGAAGCCCTATGGAACCAAAGGGCGTGCAGCCCGGGATAGCAGGTGAGGATCTCGATGTCGCTCCGCGCGGCGGGGTCCCGCTGACGGATGGCCTCCATATCCTTGCTCATGGTGGCCGTCACATCCTTGCTGATCTCCATGGCGCGCTCGTAGGCCTGCGTCACACCGGCCACCGCCGCTTTGGCGGCGAGGCGGAGCAGTCCCTCGGGGCGTTGCATAGTCTGTGAGGCTTGAGCGGTTTGGGCGTTCATCCCGGTTACGATAGCACGCCGGCTGCTCAGTTCCCGCTGCTGGACCCCGCCGCCGCGCCGGTCGTCGCCAGGAAAGCTCGAGCCGCCTGGATGTCGGGCTCCAGATACGAAGTGCCGTCTCCGTACTCGGCCGTCTGCCCACCAAGGGCTTCACCCGTCCAGGGCGCCCCGCCTGCAGCCTTCGCCTCGGCGGCGACGGTCGCCCGGAAGGCTTCCGCCTGTCCCGTCATGGTGAGCGGCTGCCACCAGCCCCCGGCGCCCCCTGATAGCGCCTTGCCTCCCATCGCGGCCGCCAGGGCGGTCGCAACGGCGTCGGAGTTCGCTCCTGCCGGATCGAGGCTGTCGGGGGGAGACGCGCCCTGCGAGCCCTGTGCAACGGCGGTACGCAACGCACCCCACTCGACCGAAGCCACAGCACTCTTGGGCACCGAGAAAGCGGCGGCCACCGGTTGGGCGAGGGTAGCGGGATCGGACCGGGAGAACGCCTGGGCCAACAGGACGAACCGGTCCCCGGAACGGACGAGGGTGCCGCCAGGCATGGCAAGGACCGCGCCGCCCTTGGGCCCGGCGTAGAAGAGAGCGAGAACAGCGGGCTTGCCGTCCTGCTGGATGACTAGGAGCGCGCTGCCCGCAGCGGCAGCCTGCGTCGGCGACGCAGTGGTGTTGGTCGAGACGGCCGCGGCCACGCCGGATGTCGAGGGGGTGACCGCCGTCGCCGGAGAAGTGGCGGCGAACGACGTGAGAGTGGGCACCAACGGCGACGACAGGACCGCTACGGCGGCCACCACCACGATGGCGAAGAAGGCCGGTAAGACGGCTCGCGCCAGCCGGCCGGAGCGAGCTCTCCTCTCGGCCCTGTGCCGCGCCGAGCGGCCCTGCGGGGGTGGCACGTAGCCCTGCTGGCGATGATCCTCTGTCAGGTTCATGCCCGGTTCGGCGAGCGATACTCGCCACTCTTTTCGATGAGCTGGCATACGGCGTCCGGGACCATGTAGCGGACGGGGAGCCCGGCCGCAAGCCGTTCCCGGATCATGCTCGAGGAGATGTCCAGGCCAGGGACCTCCATCACCTGCACGCGGGCCTCAGGCCCGGGCCCCACCACGCCGGGTCCGAGCGAGGCCAGCACCGCGGAAAGCCGCGACAGATCGAAACCTGGGCGAGTAGCGGCGATGAGGGTACACAGCGCAAGCACGCCGGCCGGGTCTTTCCAGGCTAGGATGTCGAGAACGGCGTCGGCGCCGGTGATGAAGAACACCCGGGCGTCGGGAGCGAGGGCGTCCGCCAGATACTCCAGCGTATCGACGGTGTAGCCCACGCCCGGCCGATCGATCTCCAGGCGGGAGACGGAGAACTTTGGGTGCGACGCCGTGGCCACGGCCGTCATGAGGTAGCGGAACTCCGCCGCCGCCAGTTGCCGCTTCTTGTGGGGTGGCTGCCCGGAGGGCAGGAACATGACCTCGTCCAGCCGGAACTGGAGAAGCGCCTCCTGGGCGGTCACCAGGTGGGCGATATGGATGGGATCGAACGCCCCGCCCATGATTCCCAGGCGCAATCCACTCCGCCTGCTCAGGCGGGCTATGGGATCGGCCTGGTCCACTACGCCCCTCTTCCGTGACTTCCGCCAGCGGCGGCGAGCAGGCTGCTGAAGAACGAAGCCCCGGCCTCCAGAGCGCGCTGGGCGGCGCGATACTGCGTTCTCGGTCGCACGAATAGCGCTGCTCTTTGCACTTCCTGCGTCCTACTTTCGCGCGTACCCATGGCGCTCTCGACGCGAGGCGTCATTCATCAGCAGCCTCCTAGCGGACGTGCCCTTCCCCGGTGACCACGTACTTGACGGAGGTGAGCTCCCTGAGGGCCAGCGGGCCGCGGGCGTGCATCTTCTGGGTGGAGATGCCGATCTCCGCGCCAAGGCCGAACACGCCGCCGTCGGTGAAGCGAGTGGAGGCGTTGATGTAGATGACCGCAGCGTCAACGGAGCGCGCGAAGCGGCGCGACGCCTCCAGGTCCTTGGTGACGATGGCCTCGGAATGCCCGGTGCCGTACCGCCCGATGTGCTCCACGGCCTCCTCGAGGCTGGAGACGACCTTGACGGCCATCTGCAGGTCGAGGAACTCGGTGGCGTACTGCACCTCGGTGGCGTCCAACAGCGGCTCCCGGGTCTCCCCGGCCAGCTCGCGGGTGCGCTTGTCCACGTAGAGCGTGACGTCGCGGTCCTGTAGGCCCTTCGTTACGGCGGCCATGAAGTCCGGCGCCACCGCTTCGTGCACGAGTAGCGTCTCTGCGGCGTTGCACACGCCCGGCCGGTGACACTTGGCGTTGATGGTGATCTCCAAGGCCTGCTTGAGGTCGGCCGACTCGTCCACATACACATGGCAGTTGCCGCCGGCCGCATAGATCACCGGCACCTTGGAGTTCTCCAGCAGGAAGTCCTTGAGGGCTTCGCCGCCCCGCGGGATCACCAGGTCCACCATGTCCCGCATCTGCAGCAGAGCGACCAGGGCGGCGCGGTCCTTGTCGAGCATGAACTGGATGGCATCGCCCGGCAGACCGGCCTCCAAGGCCGCGCCGGTGATGACCTCGGCGAGGATGCGGTTGGACCGGTAGGCGTCGCTGCCGCCGCGCAGGATGACGGCATTGCCGGTCTTGAGGCACAGGGCGGCCGCGTCCACGGTGACGTTCGGCCGCGCCTCGTACACCACGCAGACGACCCCGAACGGGACCCGCACGCGCTGGATCTCCAGTCCTTCGGCGGTCCGCCACCCCTCCACGATCTCACCGATCGGGTCGGGCAGGACCGCCACGTCGCGCAGGCTCGACGCGATGCCCTTGAGCCGCTGCTCGTCCAGGATGAGGCGGTCGATAAGGGCCTTGGACAGCCCTCTCTTTCGCCCCTCCTCCACGTCCTCAGCGTTCTCCACCAGGATCTCGGCGGAGCGGCGCTGCAGGGCCTCGGCCATGGCGATGAGGGCGCGGTTCTTCTCGGCCGCGGTCATCAATGCCAGCCGCCGCGACGCCTTCTTGGCCGCCGCCGCTAAGTCGGTGATCTTCGCCAGGTCGTTCGTCTTCAATTCCCCTCCTGCTCTCCTCCTGGGCTGCGGCGAAGCGCCGCCTAGCAGCAGCCTCCTAACACACCAACACGAGATAATCCCTGTGGATGGCCTCTGGCGAGCCCTCGGGCAGCATCTCCGCCACCTTGGCGCTCTGCAGCCCTTTGATCCTATCCAGCTCGACTTTAGAGTAGCTGACCAGTCCCTTGGCCAGCTGGACTCCGTCGCCACCTGTGACCAGCACTGCGTCGCCGGCTTCGAAGTCGCCCTCCACCCCGGTGATCCCCACGGGCAAGAGGCTGCCCTTTCCGAGCAGAGCCTTGGCCGCGCCGGCATCCACCACCACGGTGCCGCTGGCCGGCTTGCCGTAGAGCAACCACAGCTTATAGTCTGGCAGACCGAGCGGACGGGGCGGGAACCGGGTGCCCACATCCTCGCCGGCCAGAGCCGCTCCAAGCACCCCCGGGCGGGTGCCCCTGGCGATCACCGTCTCCACTCCCCCGCTCGTGGCGATGCGGGCACTGTTGATCTTGCTGCCCATGCCACCCCGGCCTAAGGCGCTCACGGCGCCTATCTGCACGCACTCGAGGTCGCCTAGGTCCTCCACCGTGGTGATGAGCCGGGCGTCCGGGTCCTCGCGCGGGTCGGCGGTGAAGAGGCCGTCGGTGTCGGTGAGCAGCACGAGCAGGTCGGCCTTCACCAGAAGGGCCACCTGCGCCGCCAAGGCGTCGTTGTCGCCGAAGCAGAGCTCGTCGGTGGAGGTGGTGTCGTTCTCGTTGATGATCGGCACGACCTTCCAGTCCAGAAGGCGCTTGAGCGTGTTGCGGGCATTGAGGTACTGGGTGCGGGCGGCCACGTCGAAGGCGGTGAGCAGCACCTGCGCGGTCACCACGTTCTCGTGAGCGAAGAGCTCGGTGTATGTACGGAGTAGATGGCCTTGACCCACGGCCGCCGCGGCCTGCAAGTCCACCACGCTGTTAGGCCGGCGCTTGCGCCGCAGCACTCCCATGCCCGACGACACCGCCCCCGACGACACCAGGAGCACCCTATGCCCGGCTTCCTGCAGTTCGCACACTTCCGAAACGAGCCCGGCCATCGGGGTCAAGCGGAAGGTGCCGCGCTCGGTGGTGAGCGTGGTGGAGCCGATCTTCACGACGATGGTCTTCTCGGCTTTCTCGGTCTTCTCGGCTTTCTTGGCCGTCACCGCTCCTCCGCCTTCACTGGAACTCGAACGTGTAGCCCTCGAGATCCACCTCATCGCCGGGCTTAGCTCCGCGGGCTTTCAGTGCAGCGTACACTCCCAGCCGGTCGAGCCGCTCGGCCAGGTATTGGATAGCTTCGTCGTTGTCGAGGTCAAACCTGCTCACCAGCCGCTTGACGGCCTTGCCTCTCACCGCGTAGCCGGTGTCCTCGTCGAACGTCACCACGAAGCTGCGAGGCCCCGTGGGCGCCGGCCGATAGGTCACGTGGCGGCCTTCGGCGCGCTCTTCCACGGTCCCCTCGTGCTCCGTTCCTTGCGTGGGTCCCGCGGCCGGTCCCGGGGCCGTGAGGCGCCTCACGAGCGGCCCCACCCAGTTGAGCAGCGCGGGGATGCCGGCCCCCGTAGCCGCCGATACCGGGCGCACCAGCCGTCCGGCCGGAGGAAGCTCGCCTTCAACCTCGTAGGTGAAGGCCGGATGGCCCTCTTCGCGCAGCCGCTCCACTTCGGCGACGAACGTGGTCTCCCACTCACGGACGATCTGCGGCGAGAAGGCGTCGATCTTGTTGAGCAGGATGGTCTGGGCCTTGCCCGCGAGATCCACTGCATGGGCGTCCAGTTCGGCCAGGATAGTACGAAAGCCTTCCAAAGGCTCCACCCCGTAGTACCCGGTGATGTCCACTACGTGCAGCAATACTTGGCAGCGTTCCAGATGGGCCAGGAACTCGTGGCCGAGCCCCACTCCCTCGCTCGCGCCCTCGAGCAACCCGGGGACGTCCGCCAGAGTGAAGACGTCGCCCTCGCCCGTCCAGTCGACCACGCCGAGCATGGGCTCGAGGGTAGTGAAAGGATAGTTCGCCACTTTGGGCTTGGCGTTCGACAGCCGGCGGAGAAGCGACGATTTGCCGGCGTTCGGCAGACCGGCCAGACCGGCATCGGCGATGAGGCGCAGGGAGAGCCGCATCCAGAAGCCGTCGCCTTCCTCACCCCGCTCCCCGAAGTGCGGCGCCTGACGTACCGAGTTGACGAAGCGGGTGTTACCGCGCCCGCCAGCGCCGCCTTCGGCTATCACCACCCGCTGCCCATCATGAGTGATGTCCACCAGGAGCTCGTCCTCGGCGTCGTCCGCGCCCTCGGTGCCGTACACCCGCCATAGCTGCGTGCCCAGGGGTACCGGGATGACCACGTCGTCGCCGTCGGCGCCGTGCTTGCGCGCGCCGGCGCCCGCCTCGCCGGTACCGGCTCGGTAGTGGACCTTGTAGGTGAAGGGCTGCAGATCGCGGAGTTGGTGATCGCCCACGACGATCACATCACCGCCCCAGCCCCCGTCGCCCCCGTCGGGACCGCCGCGAGGGACGTGCATCTCCCTACGAAAAGAAACGCAGCCGTTCCCGCCGTTCCCGGCCGCCACATGGATCTTTGCTTGATCGAAGAACATGGACGGCGCTGGTAGGGCGAGTCCGGCCGCGCTTACGTGCGGACCGTTTCTCGGTCGCTACTCTGTGACGATGTTCACTACGCGCCCCGCCTTGCCGGCGGTGAACTCCACCGTACCTGGCGCGGTCGCGAAAAGGGTGTCGTCGGAGCCGATGCCCACGTTCTCGCCCGGGCGGAACTTGGTGCCACGTTGGCGGACGATGATGGACCCGGCCGTGACCGTCTCACCGGAGAACCTTTTGACGCCCAGGCGCTGCGCGTTGGAATCACGGCCGTTCCTGGAACTGCCGCCGCCTTTCTTGTGAGCCATAGCCTATCCCTTCCTACGCGATCTTCTGCACTTCGAGCTTCGTCTGCGCCGCGCGGAAACCGGCTTTCTTGCGCCAGCCACGCTTGGGCTTGAACCTCGAGATGCGGATCTTGGGTCCACGCAGATGTTCGACCACGACGGCCGTCACCGTGGCATCCGTGCCCTCGGCGGCCAGACGGAGATCGTCCCCGTCGGCGACGAGCAGCGAAGGCAGCTCGACGGTCGCACCCGCGGCAGCATCCATACGGTCGACGATGACCTGCTGCCCTTCTTCTACCCGGTATTGCTTACCGCCGACCTTTACGATGGCGAACATCGCGACTCCTCAATCCTGCAGCTCGTCTTGAGATGAAACTGCGGCCGTCTCAAAACGAACTCATTCTCAACCGACAGCGCGCAGCCACCCGACGGCGGCCGCGAGCAACGCAGTATAGCAAGGTTGCCGTCCCGCTGCCACCATGTTTGGGGCGGCCGCCGGAAGCGAGGCCACGCCGGCTGGGGGGACAGAGCGCCGCACGTAGGCGCATACTTCATCAATCCGGCACCACTGCCACATGGGCCAACGGCACATCTCCGGCCGCCTCCTGTACCTCGGCGCGCCGCCCGGTCTGGGCCTGCAGCCGCTGGATCACTGCGCCCCCGGGCGCCAGCTGTCCGAGCAGCCGCGGGTGCACCTCCACTCGAACCACCGGCAAAGCCGATGCCCGCAGCACGTCGGCCAGGCGCCGCTCCACCACGATGAGCGCCGACTCCTCGGAGATCACCCTCCCCTGGCCCCTGCAGACCGGGCAGGTGGCGGTGACGATCTCCCGCAGACCCTGGGTGACATTCTGGCGGGTCATCTCCACCAGGCCGAGCGGAGAGATCTCCACCACGTAGGTCTTGGTGCGGTCAACAGTGAATTCCGCCTCCAGAGCGGCCAGCACGACCTCCCGGTTGGTCTTGGCCGACATGTCGATGAAGTCGATGACGATGATGCCCCCGATGTCCCGCACCCGCAGCTGACGGACGACCTCCTTGCAGGCCTCGAGGTTGGTCTTGAGGGTGGTGTCCTCCAGCTGCCGCTTGCCCACGTAGCGGCCGGTGTTCACGTCGATGACGGTCATCGCCTCGGTGTGGTCGATGACGATGTAGCCGCCGGACGGCAGGCTCACCCGGCGGGCCAAGGCCTTCTCCATCTCGTGCTCCAGGCCAAAGTGCCCGAAGAGAGGCGTGTCGCCGTCGTAGCGCTGGATCCGGTCCTTGAGGTCGGGCGCGACGGCCTTGAGGTAGTTGGTGAGACGTCGATGCAGCTTCTCGTCGTCCACCAGGACGGAGGAGAACTCGGGACTCAGCAGGTCCCGCACGCTGCGCAGGGCCAGTTCCGCCTCGGCGTACACCAATGCCGGCGCGGAGACCTCCTGCCCCCGCCGCTCGGCCCCGGCCCAGACCCGCTGCAGGAAGCGCAGGTCGCGCTCGACGGCCTCTTTGCCGGCCCCTTCCGCCGCGGTACGCACTATCACGCCCCCGGTCTCCGGCTTGACCTCCCGGCTTACGGCCCGCAACCGTTCCCGTTCGGCGTCGTCCAGCCGCCGAGACACCCCGGATCCGCCGCCCGCAGGGAAATAGACCACGTACCGGCCGGGGATGCCCACCTCCATGGTCAGCCGGGGGCCTTTGCCGCCCATGGGGTCGCGGGTCACCTGCACCCACAGCTCTTTACCCGGCTTGAGCAGGTCGCCGATCTTACGGCCCCGGCCCCGCCCCGCCTCCTGAGCCACAACCTCGGCCACCGAGAGGAAGCCGTTGCGGTCCAGCCCGATGTCGACGAACGCCGCGTCCATACCGGGCAGCACGTTCTCCACGCGACCCTTGTAGACGTTTCCCACCAGGGACTGCCGGTGCGGCCGCTCCAGATACATCTCGGCGAGCCGCCCATCCTCGAGCAAGGCCACCCGGGTCTCCAGGTGGTCACGGGAGACGAGTATCTGCTTCATGCCCTTATCATTCCCCGCCCAGGACGATACCGGTCCTGAATGTCTCTGATGCAACGAGTTCCACCCCTACGGCCTGCGCCAGCGCCCGCAGCACGGTCTCCGGACGGGCAGTGCCCGTCGGAGTGACGGCGACGGTGAACTCGGCCGCCCACCTGCCGCCCGTAGCGGGACTCACCTCGATCCGCTCCACATAGCGTCTCACGTCCACAGTGCGGCCCCGGCCTTCCCGGGTCTCCTCCACGGGCCATTCCCCCGCCGCAGCGAAACGGCGGGCACCGGCCTGGAGCGCCTCGCCGGTCGCCGGCGCCCCATCCGCTGCGTAGGCCGCGAAGACCACCCGGTACGACGCCGCCACCACCCGCGCCGCCAGGTGACGGCGGCCGTGATAGCCCTCGAGCGACAACAGCCGCATATGGTCCGGCAAGGCGGCAGCCAGGCGGGCGGCGAAACCGTCGCCGGGATCCTCGGCCAGCTCGAACTCCGCCAGTTCTTCCAGACCTTGTACTCCCACGCCGAGGGGAAGCACCAAGGTGAGAAGGGCCTTCGGGCGCATGCCGGCCGACAGGGCCAAGCGGCCGCCGGCGCGCCGTACCGCGCGCCGGAACGCCTCCATGCGGTCCAGATGGCCGAGGAACCTGCCCCGCCCGGTCACAGAGAAGCGGGCCACGTATCGCCGGGGCGGCGGCGGGCCGCTCGAGGCCCGGGCCGCAGACGGCGCTTGGCCAGCTGCCTGGGGCGACTCGACACCGGTAGCCGCCATGGCCGCGTCCCGCACTTCGGGGATCGGCGCCGGCCTGCCGGCCGCCGCCAAGTCGTTGCCCGGCGGCTGCTCACAGGCCCCGCACTCCACGCAGCCGTCCCAGCGGCAATCGCCGGTCAGCCTGCCGCTCTGCGCCTTCTCCCACTCGCTCCACAGGAAAGCGTGGTCGGGCACCCCATCGAGGACATCCCAGGGAAGCACGGCGTCCCTGCCCGGCGGATTCGTAGCCACCTCTTCGGGTGTCGTCCCCGTCTCGCGAAACGCCTCGGCCCACGCGGCCGGCTTGAACTGCTCCGTCCAGGGATCGAAGCGCGCGCCTTTCCTCCATGCCGCCTCGATCACCGCGCCGGTGTCCTCCCCGCCCCGGGCCAGGGCCGCCTCGAGGTGGCCTTTGTCCGGGCTGGACATGGACAGACGGATGCCCGGCTTCTTCAGCCGGTCCCACAGGAGTCCCTGCCGGCGGCGCACCGTCTCCCGATCGGCCATCGGCGCCCATTGGAAGGGCGTGAAGGGCTTGGGGATGAACGTGTTCACGCTGATGTTGAGCTGCAGCCGGTTGGAGCGGCCGGCCAACACCTGTCTCCCCAATTGGCGGATGCGCAGGCACAGGTCGGCGATGGCCTCCACGTCCTCGTCGGTCTCCCAGGGAAGGCCGATCATGAAGTACAGCTTCAGCGTGCTGCGTCCGCCCCGGAAGGCCTCCTCGGCCGCCGAGAGGATGTCGCCCTCGCTGACGTTCTTGTTGATGATGTCGCGCATGCGTTGGCTCCCGGCCTCGGGCGCCAGCGTGAGCGAGTTGCCCGTGGGCGACGCCAGCCAGGCCAGCCGCACCGAAGCGTTGTCCACGCGGAGGGACGGCAGGGAGAGGTTGACCTCGGGATGCGCAGCCGCCATCCCGGTGAGCACCTCTTGAAGACAGGTGTAGTCCGTGGTGGAGAGCGAGGCGAACGACAGCTCCTGGTGGCCGGTAGCGGTCAGCTCGTCGCCGGCCATCGCCAGCACTTCGGCGCCGGAGCGCTCGCGCACCGGGCGGTACCACATCCCCGCCTGGCAGAACCGGCAGCCCCGGGTGCAGCCGCGCATGACCTCCACCCAGGCCCGGTCGTGGACCCCGGCGACGAGCGGCACTAGGCACAGCGCCGGGTAGGGCGAACCCTGCAGCTGCGGCACCGCCCTCCGCCGCGCCCGCTTGCTGAGGCCGGGCACGAAGACGCCCTCCACCCTGCTGAGGCGCCGCTTGACCTCGGCGCGCGGCACGCCGGCGCGCCTCGCGTCCACCATCACGGCGAGTATCTCGAGAAGCAGTTCCTCCCCGTCCCCCACGGCCACCGCGTCGACGAACCGCGAAAACGGCGCGAGGTTGGCGCACGCCGGCCCGCCCGCGAGCACGATCGGGTGCTCTTCTCCGCGCTCGCCCGCGTGGAGCGGGATGCCGGCGAGGTCCAGCATCTCCAGCAGGTTGGTGTAGTGGAACTCGTGCTGCAATGTCACGCCCAGCAGGTGCGCTTCAGCGACGGGCGTCCACGTCTCGAGCGTCAGCAGCGGCACGCCGGCCGCACGCATGGCGTCGAGAGCGTCCACCCAAGGCAGATACGCGCGCTCCACCGCCACTCCCTCGGCCTGCCGGGCCAGGTGGTAGAGGATCTGGATGGCCTGGTTGCTGATGGCGATCTCGTAGGTGTCGGGAAAGCCGAGGACCACCCGCAGCTCGCCTGGGTCTCCGCCGAACCCGGGACCCGCGCCTGCTTCCTCGCCTATCAGCCGGGCCGGTTGCCGGATGCCGGCGAGCACGGCCTCGAACGCAGTGTCGTACCGGGCAGCTCTCAACGTCTAGAAACTCGTTCCCAAATGAAGCCACGCCGCAAGGGACGCGCCGGACATGCGCGAGAGAAGGACGCAGGGAGCGTGAATAGCAGCGCTATTGGCGCGACTGATGACACACTATCGTGCCGTCAGGCGCGCACTAGGCGGCCGCGGCTTCGTTTGGAAACGATTTGTAAGCGAGCCCGCCAGCGCGATCACCTTGCTGGTGGAGGCGGGAGCCCCTTTCTCGAAGTAGGCGACAGCGCCCAGTCCCACGGCGATGGTGCCGACGTAGGCGGTGACCATCCGCATGATGATGGAAAGCCCGGGCACCGAGCGCACCAGTAGCCGCCCGATACCGCGGAACCCGAACCCGAGGGCCAGCATGGCCACGAGTTCGACGGCCCGCTCTTGGTCGACGCGTTGCCCGAACATAGCCGCGATCTTCAGCACCATCTTCGCCTGGTTCAGGGTCATGGCGGGCATGTCGGACCCAGGCATGAAGAACACCAGGGCGATGAAGGCGTTCTGGATAGCGGTCTTGCCGATGAGCCGGCGCGCAGCTGCGCGGCGCACCACCGGATACCGCCGCCCGAGCGCGGTCTCCTTGTCCCCTGCAGCCTCGGCGCAGAGTGAAAACAACCTGTCCCAGCCGGCCTCGCTGTCCCCGAAGGCCAGGCGCGTCATGCCCGCAGGGGTCAGGCTGGCTCTGGGTCGAGTGCCCGGCCCCTGGTCCACCACCAGCACGACCGACTTCTGCCCCACCGCGCGCGCCAGGAACGCCTCGACCTCGGCCTGCTGCTCGGGCTTCACGAAGACCACCAAAAGCTCTCCGGAGCCGGTGGCGAAGGGGGACGGCCCGCTGAACGCCTCC